>JACCDO011100584.1_pt1 | contig 15094 bp, 24 predicted proteins | sample 7446101 | NCBI WGS metagenome assembly JACCDO01 (sample SAMN15323440, study PRJNA562643) | freshwater metagenome | isolation source: river surface water | place: USA:Blue River Watershed | collected 2017-08-16
TAAGTTAGTACCCCAATCGTTATCTTCAACATTTTCTATATAATAATCTACACTATCTTTAACATTACTAGGTATCGACTCACTTTCTCTCTCTAACAATTCAACGTTATCTGATAAGTGTGGTATACTGATAAGTGCATGAGAAATGAATGAATAAATAAGTTCTATGTACCAATTTGTTCGAAATTATATTGCCCTTCAAACTCTTTATATCGCGAGTAGTAAAGAAGAAATAATCGCAAAAGATATAATTTTATCTCCATTGCCTAATCAATGAATGACTTCTTGAGCTGACTGACTTTTATAAGTGACTGAACGAGAGGAGTTAAGTTTAATTTTAATTTTTAGCGATTTAAAAGTAGGTGGCCGGTACTTGCCCGGTAATGATCACACACTCCAATTATTCATATTGTTACTATTTAATGACTAAGATAAAAGTATTTTATCAAAAAGCAAATAATTTTTTATTATATAGTATTTTAAATAATTATTTTTTCTCAACTGGATCATTTTTATACCTTTCACCAGTATCTTCACTATCAAGGGATGGTTGACCCTTTGCTTGTTGTCGTTTATTATCATCTGTGAAAGTGTAAGAGTGAGTAATGCAATATAAATAAGTAAGTGAGTAAATAAGTAAATACCTATACGAAAGTTATGCTCTTTTTCTTTTTGTAATAATTTGAAGTAATTAATTTCTAATTCAACTAATTTATCAATGTCCACATTTTCCCCTCCTTTCTTCTTCTCCATCATTTCATTGTAATTCTTTTTAGCTGTTGCTAGTGCATTGGCATCAAAAGGTGCTGCTCTTTCTTTTTTATATGCTTCCCATGCTATTGTAGTTGCTTTTTCATATTCTTCACGAGCTTGCTTATAATCAATACCTAATACAACCAAGTAAGTGAGTGGTTGAGAATAAGTAGGTGAATAATTTGAATACCTTTTGATTTAAAATATTCTTCTGGGTTATTGAAGTCATAACCGGCAGCCAAAGCTTCTATTTCTTCCTCTGATTGACTATATGCTTCCCACCAATCATTCATTGGATTAACGTCATCATTCCATACCTCAGTACGATATTTACCTGTTAGTTAAAGTATAAATGAGAGATTAGGTATAAGTTAGTTTTAGTGGGTAGGTAAGTTAGTGAGTGAGATAGTCAATTAATTATATATAAATGAAAGTAAGTGACAAAATAGTTACCTCTACCCCATGTTGCATCCATTTTTTTATCTAATCTAGCCATATTTGTTAATGGTGGTCTAGTGCCTGGCCATTTTCTACCTTTATTACTGCTTAGTTTATTGTGTAATGCAATCTTAGATAATGGTAATGAATTAATAAATTTATCAAAATCATTACTAGCTTCATTTATATCATCAACTACTTCAATATATTCTTCGCCTGTATATACAAGTAGTATGTTAAGTAAGTACAAATGAGGGGAAGCATACGAGGGAGATAACTACCATCAATAATGATTTTATTAGAATATAATTTACTAGAAAATATTCTTGTATTCTGTAGCTTGAAACTACTAATTCTAGTGAATAAACCACATAATACCAATGAAATAATCACAATTAATTGCATGTTTCTAGTCCTTTTATACTTATACAGTATGCCCAAAGAGAGAAGAGGCTTGTTGCAACACTAGGATATGTACGAACTCGTCACTACTTCATACCATCAATCTGGTATCGGGCGATAGTCACAATTGAGAGAAAATGTAATAAATATTACAAAGAATAATATAGGTAACGATGTATTCAGTTGATTATAAGAAACTATTTTTAACCAAATATGTTATTAAGTAACTTATGAAGAAAGTAAATTAGTAAGTCAATTCATTAGCAAATTTAAAAATAGGATTATATTAATTATTGCAAATTCCTTCGTAGACACACAAAGGTACTAATGTAATGTAATATAATGAACACTTTAGCATCAAAAATCAACTCTTGGCCGGTTTTTTTTCGAAGATTCAGGTAATAAATAGGTAGTATTATTGCGCGGGAGAATCATTTTGTAGACAAGAATGGCTTCCATTGATTCAAATGAATTAGAGAATATATTAATCAATATAAGTGAGAAATATGTGAATAAAATTGAGAATTTAAAAAATGAACAAGATAGAGAACATCTAAAAAATATAAATGAGCTACTAGAAAAATTACAATTATCACAATCACAATTAGGTAATAATCACTCACTTATCCGATTGTTTACTCACTTGCTCACTTACTCACTTGTTTACTCATTTACTTACTTACTATCATATTAGCTGGTTTGAGTAATAATGGTAATGATAGTGTTCACCCGGTAATTGCTAATGCATTAGGTGATGTAAGAGATCGTCAAAGGTATATTATACATTTACTCACGCTTACTAATATATATATTTACTAACTTATTTGTAGTAAAATTATCGATGATATTAAAGATGCGCATAATAAACAATTAGATATCTTACGTCAAGCTATAGCTGATGAACGTAAGGATGCTGCTGCTGCACAACAAGTCTTTGAAAAAACTTTACAGACCAAATACGATAATTTAGTTGTTGCATTACAAGAGAAAATTAAGGATGAACAAGAAGTGCGGTTACAAAGAGCATTAGGTGCACCTTCACTAATTCATTTATATGCACTTATTAACTTATTACTCATTCACTCGCTCTGTTAGATGAATTGGAAAAAAATGCCAGAATAGAAAGTGAAAGAGCTAAACAATCATTTGAAACCCAACAAACAGTAGAAAAAGCATTAAGGTACCACATATTTATTAACTTATTACTTAATTCACTTACTTACTCACCTACACTCAGTGCCAAATTTAAATCAATTGTTGGCGATTTACGTCATTCATGGGAAGAAGAAGAACTAGCAAGAGCAAAACAGATGGAAGAGAGATTACGCAGTCATTACAGTGCCGTATTGGAGCACATGGAAGCACAACTAAAGATGGCATTACAGGTTTGCTCACATTACTTATTTACTCGCACTTATTCAATTATTCACTCACTCACTCACTCACTCATAGTTGAATGATGAAGCAGATAAACAGTGGATGGCAGATGTTGAAGCAAGAAACAAACAACAAATTTCTATTGTAAAAGCATTTGAAGCGAAATGTAAGCGACTATATGACACAAGACTTGCTGATTATGTTCAAAAAACTGACGAGCAATTAAGTCAGTATGAGCAGCAATTGTTAGATGCTGGTGGTCAAATTGCCACTGAAAGAAGCCGTTTCGAGAGTAGACAACGTAGATTACAGATAGCGTGTAGCAGATGGAAGCTAGAATATCAAAAGGAGTTACACTCCAAGGTACGCTCCTTACAAATTCACTCATTTACTCATCCATTCACTTACTCTTTCAATTATTAGTACGCTGATGCTGCAGCCCAGTTGGAAGCCAAATATATGGATGAAATCACTAAGCTTATGGAGGAGTTGTCTCAGGTCAAGATGGAACTGCGTCACATGAACAGCAGTATCGAGAGTAAGGAGAGGGATTTAACATCCTCGGGATCTGCATATACTCCAACATCCACAGTCAATGGTAATATCAAAATTGTTGAAGAGTTAATAGCGAAATGGGATGAACTTGGTACATCAAGCGAGGAAAGAGTTGGCGTATTAGTTTCATTATTAAATAAATCAACGGTACTGATGCTACGCACTTACTACTAAGTAACTCATCACTCATTTATTTACTCACTCAGGTAACCCCAACGATGATGAATGTGTACCAAACTATTGCGAATAAGTTGTCGGCGAAATTACCTATCACTCAAATGTTATCGCGCAAGCAGTATATAGAGTACAAGTTGAAATACGCACAGAAGAATGATGCGAATAAGGATGTGAATGCATTAAGTGGTGAATATGATGAGTTATCGAAATTAATTGATGGTATATTCACTTACTCACTTACTCACTCACTCACTCACTCTCTCTCTCTTACTCACTTACTTACTTACTTACTCACTTACTCAATTTCTCTCAGGTGCTGTGAAAGAATATGAAACAAAATTTCAAGAAAAATTTGAATCACCAATAAAAAAGTAATAAATTTATTAACACAATACATGTTCTTAAGAAGATATTATAATGTATACATCTCTCTACCATTGTGACTTAGACGCCTTCCAAAGACATGCTACCGTCGAACGCATCATCGATATCGTCTTCATATATGCTCATGTGGGCGTGTGATTTGTTAGTTTTTACTTCTGTGGTTGATGGTTTTGATGTTCCTGTTGTGCTTGTTATACCTAGGAGTGAATAAATAAGTAAGAGAAGTGGATGAGTGAGTGAGTAGTAGTATACCAGATGTAGTGTGTATCATTTCATTATCCGACTCTTCTGCTGCAACCGTCCTCTCGAAGAACTCCTTCCCTCCTGTAATGATGCTATCACCAGTTACTAATGGTACCCTAAATCTTCGTCCTTTTACTTGTAACCTTAAAATATTATCATTAAAACTTACTTCACAGCGAAATCGGCGAAGAAAATCCATGCCAATTAAAAAATCAACACTTGCTTCTCGTAGTATTGATATGTCATTTTTAAATGATACAGGACCTAAAAAAATGAGTGAGTGAGTGAATTATAGTGACTGAGTTAGAGTTATTAGTACCGATTCGCATATCTAATTGATTTATCCGTCCAATGATTTCACTGGTACCAACACCAATTGCTTTGCCGGCATATCTCGAGTCAATATTACTAGATACACGACATCGCTTAGCACATGATGCAGACATTATAGATATTTGTGCTCCTTTGTAATGAGTAATAGTTAGTTAGTGAGTGAGTGAATAAATAAATGAGTGACTAGGCAATACCTGTATCAATTATTGCTGGTATAATAAATCCATTTACTTCACATAATACTTGTAATGGTTGAAATGTTGATTTAGTACATTCATCTTCGTGTTCATCGTTACTATGAATAGTGTGAGTAAATACAAGAAAATATGAGTGAATAAGAGTGAATGAGTACCCATTGCTTATGTTATTATTATTATCATTATTTTCGTGTATTTCATGTGTTTCATGTGTGTTCTTATTTATAATGTGGTCATATGGGTCATCATTTGCTATATCATCATTGTAGTATTGGGTGTAATCATCATTTTCATTGTTATTATCTACGAGCAAGTGAATGAGTCAGCGTGAATATTCTATGTAAGTAAGTGTGTAATACCTATACTTGATGTCATATAAACAGATTTTGTTGTTGTCGATTTTGATGCTTCATTTTTATTTTTATGTTTACTTCCAAATGATAAGAATCTACCATTAACTATTGCTATATTATTAAAATGAATGAGCAAGTAAGTAAATGTGTAAAAACATGAAAGAATGAGTGATTAAGTGTGTATTAATAGGTAATTGGGTGAATAAGTGAGTACTTAATGCAAGAATCGCTATCAAACATGTGAAAATCATGTTCATTTTCACTCGTTGGACTCCTTCAACCAACGTTTGTTTATCGCTAATTTTTTTTTCGTTTGTCCAACGGTCAGGGCCGGCTTGAATTTGTCTCAGATTTGAAATGTCATGTTTCTTTACTAAAAAATACTCACTCAATATATACAATAAATTAGTTATTTACTCGTTTGCTAACACTATTTATTCACTTAATATATAACACTTACAAATTAGTCCCTTCGATCGCCTAAGTTCTACTGATTATGAGTATATCCCTTTAAGATTATAAGCAGAGGTATAATAAGCAAGTTATCTGCAGACTATCTTTCGGTGGGTGAATTAGAACAATTACTTTTGCGTTAAAGAGCTCAAATCCTCCCGGCCTCTCACAAATTTGAGTGTGCAAAAGCAAAAAAGGGTATCCGGTTGTTTGCACCGTGTACAGTTTGAGAGTTTGAGATGACTACGAGTAGGTTAAGCTTACTAGAAGAATCCTTTTCCAATAATTTTAAAACTAAAAATTTTAATAATTTTTGGATAAATTTACAATCAAATAATAGCGGTGGCAGGTATTTAAATAATAGTGCTAATAATGCTCATTTTACATTCCCACTTATTCATTCTTTCAATAGTAATGTGGAAAGTGATTTAGATTTATTTTTTCGTTTAAAATTTGATGAATTTATCAATGAATTACAGAATAGGTATTAGTTACTTACTCACTTACTCAGTCTCTATCTTACTCACTCATTCTTAGTGATAACAACAGTAAAATTGATCAGATTTTAATTGAGGGATCAAAGATAAGACAATTAATAGAATTTACATTTCACTTGGGTGAATTAGTATGTGACAGGTTCATATTGTTCACTTACTTATTTTTCTTACTCATTCACTTACTTAATCACTGTGTAGTAATAGTAATGTTGCCAAAATCCCATTTATATTGTTAGAAGATCTACTAGAATCCCAAAATATTGAGAATTGTATGAAATGTTGGAAATTAATTGAAATTTATGTATGTCACTCACTCACTCACTCACTTACTTACTCACTTACTTACTTACTTACATTTATAGGTGAGTGAAAATATTTCAAATCAATTTTTAAGTGTTGGGAAATTAATAATATTACGTTTGTGTAATTCCCTATTGAGGAAGTTATCAAAAGCTTGTCATACAGGTGATGGCTTAACTCACTCACCTACTCAATTACTTACTTACTCATTCATTCACTCACTCATACAGAATTTTGTGGTAAAGTATTGATGTTTTTGGCAGCAATATTCAATGTGACAGAGAGAAGTGCGGTGAATCAAGCAGGTAGATTCAATACAAGCAACATCACATCGTATGAGGATGAGGAAAGTTACACGACTAACATTGAAGCTATTACTAATATGGAAGGTCAGTGATTACTTACTTACTTACTTACTTACTTACTCATTTACTTATTTACTCAACTAAAGAATCGAACGAGCTTGATCCAAATAGTATTAATTATAGTATATATAATACATTTTGGAATTTACAGTCATTTCTTTTGTCTGATATCAAAGCAATGGAAGGTACACCCACTCACTCATTCACTCACTCACTCACTTACTTACTCACTCACTCATGCACAGGGAAAGACAAATGGAGTCAGTTTATGTCTCATACAAATGTTGTCTTTGACACTTTTGAATCAATAAAATATTCCAAAAATGAAATTGAGCAAGCCGAACTACGCTACAGTAAAGGATCTAGTGTAAATCCTAGTGATGATTACATGGGTACTCACTCACTCACATACTTACTCACTCACTTACTTACTCACTTACTTACTCACTCATGCACAGGGTGTAAGTTTTTGACATCGTCGAAGCTATTTTCACTGCAGATACACGATGTACAGTTGCGGTTACAAATTATTGCCCAATTATTATTTTATATCCGTTACTTGCATGAAAAGATCCGGTTATATTATGATAACAAAGCAATTATTTACGCAGGTCAGTCACTCACTAACTCATCTATTCACTCACTCATTCACTCACTCGCTTACTTACTTACTCAGGTAAAAAGGATGTAAAATTAGACAAAGAGACGATCGCCCTCGAGACCCTTTATACCTCGATGAAGAAGGATATTATAGCCGTTGAGACTCGATGCCTTCAACTATTGAAGACCACACCTAACGGGAATTATTTCATTGCATTAGTGAGCAAGGTGATGGATAGAGAAGGGCATTGGCTAGCTTGGAAGTATGGCAATTCAGCAAATTCATGTCCAAAATTTGAGATAGAAAAGCCAATAGACATGTCTGTAGCTGCAATGGATACAGCTGATCCCTTCACCACTTCTGAGGCAACTACTAGCGGCGCCGGTAAGCGCGGAGGTAAGAAGAAGAAAGTGATAACGTATTACTTTGATCATTCCGATGCGGAAATTAAAGAGAATCTGTGGAATTTAACCAGAGATGTTCCTGAGTTTAAAGAGTATATAGAAGAATACACAGATGCGGATGATCCGGAAAATGGTATAGAAGAGGAGTATCATCCTAAGAATAATAGTATATATTGTTGGCGAGCTAGAAGAATGCTAGCGAGTTATAAAATATCAGTATTTGAGAGTATGATTGATGGTAATCTTGGAAATGGTACTAACTCACTTACTCACTCACTCACTTACTTACTCACTCACTCACTTACTCAGGTATAATTGTTCTAAATGGTGGCACAGTCCCTGAAGTAGTTGAGGAAGCTGCCGAACCAACACTTCCTGATCCCGCTGCAGATGTCATGGAGACCGAGACCGAAGAAGTAGTTGCTGTTGCAGATACAAAAGCATCATCGCCGTTAGAAAGTGGTGAAGCAGATGAAAGTGATACTGGTAAGCAATCGCCAACTATTGATTATGGTGAGTTAGAAGCATCTATTGATGCAGGTGGTGATGTATCCGTTGCAAATGAAGACGGGGAAATACAAGAAGATGAATTACCAGTAAAGAAAAGAACAAGAAAATAAGTTTAAATAGCTGTTCTATGTTTATTATGTATCATTATCATCACTATATACATCTATATCACCTGCTTCTTCTCTTGCCACATAACCAAGTGCTTCATCTGCTATACTTCCGGTTCCAAGACATTTATTTTTCTCATAAAATACCGCAAATTGACCAGGTGCAACACCTTTATCTTGCTTTAATAGTTTCACATTTACTCCTTCCTTGTGTGGTAACTGGGTTACTATACAAGGAAGGATCGTGGGACCGTGACGCAATTTCACCTCCACTTGAATACCTATTAGTAAGTGAGTGAGTGAGTAAGTAAGTGAGTAAGTGAGTAAGTAAGTGAGTGAGTGACCATTATCTATTCCAACTGGTTCCTCCCCACTAATCCAGTTGATATTTTCTACTTTAAACTCATGATTATACTGATTTGCTGCTAGTAAATGAGGTTTATTTGTGATATATAGCCTGTTCAACACCGTGTCCTTACTAACCACCATCCAAGGGCCATTGTGCACATAACCAGGGTGCAGAAGTAACCCGATCCCTTTTCGTTGCCCAATAGTGTGGAACCATAATCCTGAGTGAGTGAGTAAGTTAGTAAGTGAGTGAGTAAGTGAGTGAGTGAGTGAGTAAGTGAGTAACCTTTATGTTCACCTATTACTTCATTAGTCTCGTAGTCATACATTTCCCCCTTGCTTTCACCTAGATAGTGTCCAATAAATTCTTCAAATTTCAATTTACCCAAAAAACAGATTCCCTGCGAGTCCTTTCTACTCATGGTTGGTAAACTGTACTCAGCTGCCAACTCGCGCACTTGATGCTTCAGTAAATGACCAATCGGAAATATGGCTGCGAGTGAGTGAGAAAGTGAGTGAGTAAGTAAGTGAGTGAGTGAGTAAGTGAGTAAGTGAGTGACTGAGTGAGTGAGTGAGTGAACTACCTTTATTCAATTGATTTTGATTTAAATTAGCTAAAAAATACGTCTGATCTTTGACAGAATCCGGTGACATGACTAATGATGTCACATCACCAACTGTAACGGCCTGCGCATAGTGACCAGTAGCAACTTTATGGAAATATTGACCAACATAACGGTAAAACATGCCGAATTTTATGCGCGAGTTACACATTATATCGGGATTTGGGGTGCGTCCTTTGAGAGAAAGTACATGAGTGCGTAAGTACAGTAAGTAAGTGAGTGAGCGAGTGAGTAACCTCGACGGGCCTCGGCAAGTGTGTATTGAACAACTTCATTCCAATATTCCCTTTGTAATGAGATAGTTTCTAACGGTATTTCGAGTTGATCACAAACTTTTTGAGCGTATTCCAAGTCCTCTTCCCACGGGCACTGATTCAAATGAGCTATTTCATCTTCTAGCCTATTAGGAGTGGGTGAGTGAGTAAGTGAGCAAGTAAGTGAGTGAGTGAGTGGGACAAGCTTACCATATTTTTAAATAAAATGCACGTAACTTATGACCCTGTAATTGCAACAATTTTAGTGCAACTGATGAGTCCACACCTATTGAGTTAGAAAGTGAGTGACTTTGTAAGCGTGAGTGAGTAAGTAAGTGAGTGACCTCCTGATAACAATACAGCAATTTCATTATTAGCATTTGCCATCCAATCTGGTATAACGACACTACCAGGTGACGTCGCAGATATAGGAGAAGTTGCCGTTAAATGCAATTGATGCAATCTATTCACTTGTAATTTTATTAAATCAATCATGTTTGCAAACCCATTTAATCGACCCTGACGGAATAAGTATGAGTGAGTAAGTAAGTAATTAAGTAAGTAAGGGAGGGAGTGTTCTTACAGGAGGTAACAAATTAGTCAAGCCGCACTTCAAGATAACATCATCTGAAGATAACTTTAGTATAGTCTCAGTTGTTTGATTATATAACCCATCACATAGCAATCCAATCATACCTGGGTAAGTACGTAAGTAAGAAAGTAAGTAAGTAAGTAAGTGAGTGAGTAAGTAAGTAAGTAAGTAAGTAAGTAAGTGACCTCTAGCAACTCTGGAGTCAGCCGATGCTTGAAACTTATACGTTAATATATCATTACTTAGAACGGAATTAATGGTAGTATCAACGCGAACATCAGCCATGCAACCGATAACTTTATCCCAATTACTAGTGAGTGAGTGAGTGAGTGTAGAAATAAGAGTTAGTGAAAGAAAGTTACCTGTATGTCCAATTACTCTCTATATTATTATACTTTTTGCTCCAATTATCGCCGTAATTAATTAAATTTATCAATGTATCTTTGGTATTACCAGGCACGGCAAGACTGCTGGCAATATTAAATAAATGTGACGAGTCATCGTGTGAAGAGCCTACATCATTTAAGTTCAAGTGAATGGGTGGATGATTATGTTTGGGTGAGTAAATGATAAGTACCATGAATACATTGTAGTTGATGATACTTGAATAAATGAGGTTGATGAGGAAACCACTTGAATGATCCAGTGAGATGTACAAATACACTCAAGAGCAGCAGAACCAAATAATACATTTCTTCCTCAACTACTCATTTGATACGAAACAATATGTACGTAAGTTGATGTTGGAGAACTATTTTGGTTCCAAAAAAATTTGCAAAAATTCTCAAGAAAAGTCAGAAAGAGGGAAGATTCTAGGATATTCCGCATGATGCAAGTACGCGTCGTACTTACTGGACTTCTTGCACTGTTTGGATGTTCATCATGGGGATATACTTCAGTTACACGACAATTACGCAACCAATTTGGAGCATCACGTGTTCTAGTGTCATTTTTCTCAAAGAAGTCTGATATTGAGGATGCTGCAGGCAGTCAGCCGAAGAAATATTTAAAGTCCAAGGGACTTCCAAGCAAGATTTGTGCTTGCTGTGGTCGTGAGATGGTCTGGAGAAAAAGTTGGGCTAAAAATTGGGAAGATGTAAAGTACTGTTCTGAAAAGTGCAGAAGAAGCAAATAAACTTGATGAGAATGTCGATGGAACAATATATTTAGCAACAACAGTTTTTAATAAACTGAAACTAAAGGTGTATTATAGAAATACGGAAACGAAGATGAAATCCCTCGCAGCGTTTGTGGAGTAGTAACTTTAGCTCCGTCATTATCGCGTATTTATTACTACTAAAGCAGACCAGTTACCTCATCATCAATATTAACTGTGTACCACGTATTTCGGTCTTCACAGCAATGAGCTATTGGATTATATGATAATGTCGGAAATGAGAGATTCACCCCTCTTGATATAACCCAGTGAAAAAATTGAGTTTGATAGAGAATAATTAACTACAAAATGTATATCTAACTAGCTAAATAAGACACGATAAACCGCGTCAAGACTCGCTGAATTACCGGCTATTTTCTTCATATTTTCTTGAATTATTTGTAAATTTTCAGGTGTATTTAATGCTATTTTCTCCTTGATACCGGCTACTAATGCCGTTACCTCGCTATTTTGGTGATCTAGCCGTTGCATACCTGAGTGAGTAAGTAAGTAATTAAGTGAGTGAGTGAGTAAATAGATTGTGAGTAGCATACCATGCATAATTTGTTCTACACCCTCATTATCTATTGGAAACTCATAAATTTTGACTATTTCAGTGATATAACGTACCATGTTAAGCACCTCCTCATGCTCTGAGCTCATAGACGCTGTAAGTGAGTGAGTAAGCAAGTAAGCTAGTAAGTAACTGAGAGAAGATTACCTAATCCATGCACCATCACTGGTACACAACCCTTTATACTACTTATATTCTCGGGGGTTGGTAACTTCTTATAAATACTCTTCACTATACTACGCACCTCTGCCTGATCGCTATTCAACGACCTTAAAAAATTAATCATCCCTGGTGAGTGAGTAAGTAAGTGAGTGAGTAAGTAAGCGAGTGAGTAAGTGAATGAGTACATATCATATCAGCAGCCTTGAAATTTTGGCTACAATTTTGTACGTAGTAATCTAGTATACCAACAAGCTTTTGCACTTCAACATGATCACTAATAAACAAGTGAATGAGTGATAGAGTGAGTGAGCGAGTGAGTGAGGTACCTAGTCATGTTGGGCAAGAAATGCATTGCATTATATACTTGTGCTGGTGTAAGTAATGAAGTTTTATCAAATTTAGCGATCAAAATCTGTGCAAATTCTCTGATTTCCGCGTGATCTAATGACATACGACGCATCCCGTAAAGGCAATTGGCCATAGTCTGTCCGTTAAATTCCATCATATCCGACTCTAGAGTGAGTGAGTAAGTAAGTGAGTGAGTAAGTAAGTGAGTGAGTAAGTGAGTGAGTAAGTAAGTATAAACCTTTAATCTTTTGTATTATTACTGAGATAAGTTCACGCACTTCTGCCTCATTTGATGACATATTTTTCATACCATAAAGAGTTGCACCAAGAGTTGACGCCATTAGCTACAAGTGAGTGAGTGAGTGGGTAGGTGAGTGAGTGGGTATGCGAGTGAGTGAGTGAGTTACCTTCTCTGTTGTTAATGCGTATAATTTACTCAGTGATTTAATAACCGCCCGAACCTCTTCCACATCACTAGTCATGTTCCTCATACCATTGAATGCACTATTAATGAGTGAGTAAGTAAGTAAGTGAGAAAGTGAGTGAGTAAGTGAGTGAGTAACCTGGCGATTGAAATATTATTGAATGGTTCGTTGCATGCTTCAAATTTATGATTCAAAACTTTTAATAAATGTTTAACACATTCGTCGTCACTAAAATAAGTGAGTAAGTAAGTAAGTAAGTAAGTGAGTGAGTGAGTGAGTGAGTGAGTGAGAACGCACCTGGACATGTACCTCAACCCATACAAACACATCCCAATATCTGACGGTCGCAGCTGCACTGGCGATGTTTGGATGTGACGTGCAAGGGTTTCCACTAAACTCTGTACTTCCGTGTGTGAGCTATTGAGGTTGCGTAATCCGTATATTATCTGTAAAAACGTGAGTAAGTAAGTGAGTAAGCAAGTAAGTGAGTGAGTAATAACTTACATGTGCTAATTTTTGTTGGTTATCAAAAACAAGATCCGTTGGGATTTTACGACGAATACTATCATATAATAATCTAACTTCTACTACCTACACGAGTACATATAAGTGAGTGAGTAAGTAAGTGAGTGAGTGAGTGAGTGTGATACCAATCCCGACATATTTCTTAGTCCAAACATTACATTTTCTAAATTTTTTAAATCTAAAAAATGTTTGGTGTTATTAATTTTAGTACTGAAAACACGCATTAATTCCCTTACTTCGCTGTAAGTTGTATAAGTAAGTGAGTGAGTAAGTGAGCGAGGGATTTAACACTTACCTTGCTGAGCTATCAAAAAATTTCAATCCAAGAATCATTTTACCAATTGATGCCGCAGTGAAATCATCAGTGCATGCATTCACTTTATTAGTAATAAGTATAATCAGATTCTTCCCTTCTGGTACTGTGAGTGAGTGAGTAAGTAAATGAGCAAGTGAGTAAGTAAGTAAGTAAGTGAGTGAGTAGGTTACCTTGAATGTAACAAGGATCAGTCAAAAAGTTACATAACCAACCAATTTGTTTCTCCGTAAATTTTACATGACAGTTTTTACCTGCGTGAGTCAAAAGCGAATGAGTGAGTGCGTGAGTAGATTAGTGTGTGAGTAAGTGTGTGCACGAGTGAGTGAGTAAGCGAACCTATAATATTTGCTGAAATCAACACTTTTTTCAATAATTCTACGTCTTTCTTCACTGTATTAAAATGGACGGCTTTGATAAGATTTGATAAATCATTTGGTGAATATTGTATAGTTTCTTGGGATTGATTTGAGCTACCACGACCTGGAAGAGTACGCAAGTGAGTGAATGAGTAAGCAAGTGAGTGAGTAGTTATGAGTTATAGTTACCTCTATGAACGCTGGTTTGTAATGATCCACTACTTTTACTTACATTATGATGTAATGACTCAATAAGTATTTTTAATTTTGCATCTATTAATGACTCATCATGCTTGACAGTACCTAAAACAATGTATAAGCAATGAAACAAGTGAATGAGTAACTGAATAATGAATACCTAGTCTTAATTGATTATAATGGCATCCAATTACGTTACAAATAAATTTTGGTTTAGAAAATGATTTATTTCGTTCAATATTATCCCTGAATAAATAAGTAAGTAAGTCAATATAACCATAACTAAAAGAGTAGAATGAATGACTAACCAATCAACTTCTTGAAGGTAAGAATTTTGTGGTGAAGGAGTTATGTTGCTTTCAAGTATAAATCGAGTAGAATGTATTCTTCGCGATATTAATGGACGAGATAATAATCGATGTAACATTTCTAAATTTAACTATAAATAAATTAATAACAGTGTGAGTAAGTAAGTAAATACTTGAGGAAGAAGGGTTAGTCACCTAACGGCTCAATGAGCAATAGTAGGACTGAGAAAATTTATTTTTCCACTTGAATTTCAACTACATACCGGAAATGAAGTCATCGAAAATCCACACCTTCCAAGAGAGAAAAGGAATTTTTGTGAAAGAAATACTTGGTTTATAGAAGGATTGTGGTATGATTGGAGAGGATTTGACTGAGCATTATGCTAATTACTGGGTAACTGCATTATTAACTATAAATTTCAATGCAACAGAAGGACCATACGTCTCTGCATGCTACCCA
>JACCDO010018435.1_pt1 | contig 15091 bp, 16 predicted proteins | sample 7446101 | NCBI WGS metagenome assembly JACCDO01 (sample SAMN15323440, study PRJNA562643) | freshwater metagenome | isolation source: river surface water | place: USA:Blue River Watershed | collected 2017-08-16
GCCCTTCATGCGATGCACGCGGGACAGCACATCGCCAATGGTGTAGTTGCGCACATGGCCCATGTGCAACTTACCGGAGGGGTAAGGGAACATGGACAGGCAGTAATACTTGGGCTTGGAGGTATCTTCAACAGCACGGAAGGCTTGGGTTTCGTTCCAGTACTGTTGGGCGGCGGCTTCGACCACCGGGGGATTGTATTTTTCCTGCATGGCGCGGCAAATGGAAATCGCTAAAAAGGCGCGATTATACCCTCCCCCCATGGGCTGCCGCTTGCCTACAGCAGCGGCGCGGGGAATGGGGCATCTCGGTTGCCATTATGCAGAAATTGGTCTGACCTTTGAGCTAGGAGGTCATTCAGCTCTCATGATGTGCCCGACGGTATTAACGGTGAAACAATTTTTCACTTTCAAAACAAGGGCTCAATTCTTGACTTTACCTCTGTTGCACTGCACAATTCGATCCATGGTGCGTCTTACCACATCGGTAATTCGCCGAGTGCTATGTCCCCAAGAGGGCCATGACGAAAGGAGCTCCTCCATGAAAACACCGAAAATTCTCCCTTGGCTGGCCCGTAAGGCTGGCATTAGTGACGACCACGCCGAAACCCTGTGGCACGAAGCCCTGTGCTATGCCACCGAACACACGGGCTGGGTTAATAGCCCCGAATACTGGCGTATCGCCGAAGAAAAATTGCTGGAACTGATCGAGGCCGAAGCCATTTGCCGCCCGCAATTAGTGCCCATGCTGCGCACCCAACACCGCTTGGGCGAGATTCCGTTCTTGGCCTTGGAAGGCATGATGCGCGCCGCCAACGAAGCCTGGAATCAGTTTCAGCGCCAATATGCCTTTCGTTAAGCGCCCGCCACACAGTTAGCCCCACGCCGCACCTCACCCGTGCGGCGTTGTTGTTTTTACACCACCAAAAGCTGCGCCCCTCCGGCCTTTCCGCCATAATCGCGCCATGCCTCCCATGCTGCGCGCCCTCTCGTACCGGAACTATCGTTTGTATTTCACAGGCCAAGTGATCTCCTTGGCTGGCACGTGGATGCAACAAATCGCCATGAGCTGGCTAGCTTATCGTCTCTCTGGCTCCTCCCTCGTGCTCGGTATTGTGGCCTTTGCCGGGCAAATTCCCATGCTGCTGCTGGCGCCCTTTGGCGGCGTGCTGTCCGACCACTTTGACCGGCGCCGCATCCTGCTCATCACCCAAAGCCTAGCCCTGTGCCAAGCACTGCTCTTGGCGGCCATGACCTGGAGCGCCCAGATTCAGCCCTGGCATCTGGCCAGCTTGGCGCTGCTCTTGGGGGTGATTAACGCCATGGACGTGCCCGCCCGCCAATCCCTGGCCGTGCTGTTGGTGGATGACCGCAATGATTTATCCAACGCCATCGCCCTGAACGCCTTCACGATGAACTCCGCCCGCCTCATCGGCCCGTCCATCGCCGGGGTGGCGGTGGCGAGTTTGGGCGAGGCGGTGTGCTTTCTGGTCAATGCCTTGAGCTATCTGGCCCTGATTAGCGGCCTGCTGGCCATGCGTTTGCGTCCCGAACAACGCACAACACCGCGCCTATCGGCGGCCCAAGCCTTGCGAGAGGGCTTCCGCTACGCTTTTGGCACCCCTTGGATACGCTACATCTTGTTTTTGGTGGCTAATCTGTCCTTCTTCATCACCGCCTACGCCACGCTCATGCCTGCTGTCACCGATCAGGTGTTTCATGGTGATGCCCATACCTATGGCTTTTTAATGGCTTGTGCGGGGGCGGGGGCCTTGGTCTCCACCATTTATTTAGCTTGGCGCCAAGGCGCGGCGGGGCTGGAGCGGGTGGTGCGCTGGAACGCGCCCGTGACCGGCTTGGCGCTCATGCTATTCGCCCTCAGTTCTGAGCTGTGGATCGCCGCGCCGATTCTGTTTGTGATCGGTTTTGGCATGATTGCCGCCGTGGCTTCGGCCAATACCCGCATCCAAACCGGCGTGCGCAACGAGCTGCGCGGGCGCGTGCTGGCACTGTTTTCCACTGCCTTTTTGGGCATGGCGCCCTTAGGCTCGTTGTGTGCAGGCAGCCTCGCCAGCGTACTGGGTAATGGGCCGACGCTGTTACTGTGCGGCCTGTGTTCGTGCCTGCTCAGTCTGTATCTAGGACAACGGGGCCAAGGGGCGGAACAGCACAGCCAGGAGCAAACCCATGCGTAAGCATCTACGCGGCAAGGTGAAATATCTGTTGTGGCGCACCTGCCACAGCCCTTGGTATTTGCCTCTGGTCTTGGCACTCAGCACCGCCTGCACCCTGTCCATGACGATTCCCACCACAGCGGTGTTAATCCCGGCGGTGCTACTGCGTCCGCAGCGCTGGTTATGGATTTGCGCCGCTGCCGTGCTGGGCGCCGCCATCGGCTCGACAACGATTGCCTATGGCTTTCAGGCCGAGGGTTGGAACGCGCTGCAAAGCCGCTTTCCCGAATTGGTACAGGCCCAATCTTGGCAAAGCACCATGAACATGGTGGATCAGTATGGTTTGTGGGCCTTGGCCGCGATTTGCGCCCTGCCCTTGCCACAGACTCCGGCCTTGGTGATGTGTGCTCTATCGCAACACATTCCCCTCTCGGGGATTTTTGTGGCGGTTTTGGCGGGGAAAGCGGCCAAGTTTGCTGCCCTCGCCGCTCTCGCTGCCGCCTGTCCAGAGCGCGTGATGCGCTATCTGGACAGGCACTGAAGACTTACTGGGATACGCTGGGATGGCGCCGTTTCAGCCAAGCCCAGGTGGTAACGACATAGCCCGACGCGGCATAGCTCAAAAACAAGGCAAATAACACGCCGGGGGGATACCAAGACACCAGGGCATAGACCAGCCCCACCACTGGCACCACCATAAAAGGCACGCTCTTGCGCAGATTGATGTCTTTACCACTCCAATAGCGGATATTACTCACCATGGTGACACCGGCAAAAATGGTGAGAAAGCAGGCATACCAGCGCACATCATGGCCTTGATAACCCAAGTCCAACAGCACCCATACCATCCCCGCCACCAAAGCCGCCGCCGCCGGACTGGGCAGACCTTGGAAATAGCGTTTATCGACAATGCCGATATTGGTGTTGAAACGAGCTAAACGCAGCGCCGCGCCAGCGCAGTAAATAAAGGCCGCAATCCAACCCAGTTTACCCAAGCCCTTCAAGGCCCATTCGTAAGCCACCAAGGCCGGGGCCGCGCCGAAAGACACCATATCTGACAGGGAATCGTATTCCGCACCAAAGGCGCTTTGGGTATTGGTCAGGCGCGCCACCCGACCGTCTAAACCATCCAGCACCATGGCGATGAAGATGGCCACCGCTGCGTGCTCAAAGGCGCCGTTCATGGCTTGTACGATGGCATAGAAGCCTGCGAACAAAGCCGCCGTGGTAAAGGAGTTGGGCAGCAGATAAATGCCACGCCGCCGTAATTCGGGATTCATTAAAGGCTTACGGTTTGGGAGAGGCGGCATAGCAAGACCCATTCATGTGCAAACAAAACGGGCGCTATTCTAACTGAACGCGCCCTTGGGAGGCCGTAGGCCACGGGCTGCGGCCTCGGCATAATTTTGAGGGGAAGAATTAGGCCAGCTCGGCCAGCACGGTGGCCGAGGCGGAGACCTTCTCGCCAATAGTCACCAGCACACGGGTGTCCAAGGGCAAATACACGTCCACGCGGGAACCAAAACGAATAAAGCCATAGCGCTCGCCACGGGCCAGGGCTTTGCCACCTTCCACGTAGCAAAGAATGCGGCGCGCAATCAAACCCGCCACTTGCACACAGGTGATGTCAGCACCATTAGCGCTGGCCTTGATGTGCAGGGCATTGCGCTCGTTTTCGGTAGAGGCTTTGTCCAAATCGGCATTGATGAACTTGCCGGGGTTATACCAACGCTGTTGCACCTGACCATCCACCGGGCTGCGGTTGGAATGGACATTGAATACATTCATAAACACGCTGACCTTGAGCGCTTCCCGGTTTAACCAGGGGTCTAAGGTTTTTTCCACGGCCACAATACGACCATCCGCCGGAGAGAGCACGCTCTTGGCGTTGCCAGGAATAGGACGAGCCGGATCACGGAAAAATTGCAGCACAAACAAGGCGATGATCCACAGGGGAGCACCAAGACCCCACCCCACAAATGTTGTACCTAAGTAAGCGGCGACCACAGCAATCGCCAAAAACGGCCAACCCTCGCGGGCAATAATGGGATGAGGATAGTTATTCATAAGACGTAAGGGGTGAGAAGTAAGGGGTGAGGGTGGGCTTGCGCTAATCTAAGCACCACATCTCTTTCAAACATCGGAAAAGCAGAAGGGTGAAGAACAGGGGAAGGTTACACCTCACCCCTAACTCCTCACCCTTCACAGACCATCCTTAGTTCTTGGATTGGTCAACCAGCTTGTTCTTGGCAATCCAAGGCATCATGGCGCGCAGTTCGCCACCCACTTGCTCGATGGGGTGAGCCGCGTTCAGGCGACGACGGGCAGTCATGGACGGGTAGTTGGTACGACCTTCCAGGATGAACATCTTGGCGTATTCACCGTTCTGAATGCGCTTCAGAGCGGCGCGCATGGCGTAACGGGATTCTTCGTTGATGACTTCGGGGCCGGTCACGTACTCGCCATACTCTGCATTGTTAGAGATGGAGTAGTTCATGTTGGCGATACCGCCTTCGTACATCAGGTCCACGATCAGCTTCAGTTCGTGCAAGCACTCGAAGTAAGCCATTTCGGGAGCGTAGCCAGCTTCCACCAGGGTTTCGAAGCCCATCTTCACCAGTTCCACAGCACCACCGCACAGCACGGCTTGTTCGCCGAACAGGTCGGTTTCGGTTTCTTCGCGGAAATTGGTTTCGATCACGCCACCCTTGGTACCGCCGTTAGCCGCCGCGTAGGACAGGGCCACGTCTTTAGCCTTGCCAGTCACGTCTTGGTGCACAGCGATCAGGGAGGGCACGCCGCCACCCTTCAGGTATTCGGAACGCACGGTGTGGCCGGGGCCCTTGGGGGCGATCATGATGACGTCCACGTCGGCGCGGGGCACCACTTGGTTGTAATGCACGTTGAAACCGTGGGCAAACGCCAGAGCAGCACCCGCCTTCAGGTAGGGAGCCACTTCCTTGTTGTACACCTCAGGAATGTTCTCGTCGGGCAGGAGAATCATCACAACATCAGCAGCCTTCACGGCTTCGGCAATTTCAGCCACCTTCAGACCAGCACCTTCGGCCTTGGCCCAGGATGCGCCACCCTTACGCAGGCCGACGGTCACATTGACGCCGGAATCGCGCAGGTTTTGGGCGTGGGCGTGACCTTGGGAGCCATAACCCACGATGGTTACATTCTTACCCTTAATCAGGGACAGGTCAGCGTCTTTGTCGTAATAAACTTTCATGTAATGCCTTTCAAATGCGTAAGGAGTGAGGAGTGAGGAGCAAGGGCCAGAAACAAAGGGTAAGGAATACCCCCCGTTTCTAGCCCTCTAGTCTCTACACTTTGAGAATTCGATCGCCGCGACCGATACCGCAGACGCCGGAACGCACGGTTTCCAGAATCAGGGCGCGGTCAATGGCTTCCACAAAGGCATCCAGCTTGCTGCCGGGGCCGGTCAGTTCGACCACATAGGTGGAATCCGTCACATCAATGATGCGACCACGGAAAATGTCGGCGATACGCTTGAGCTCTTCCCGATCCTTACCGGTTGCGCGCACTTTAATCAACATCAGTTCGCGCTCGATATGACCGGCTTCGGACAGGTCAACAACCTTGACCACATCAATCAGCTTATTCAGCTGCTTGGTGATCTGCTCAATGATTTCTTCGGAACCCACACTGACGATAGTCATGCGCGACAAAGACGGATCTTCTGTCGGTGCCACGGTGAGGGACTCGATGTTGTAAGCACGAGCCGAAAACAGGCCAGACACCCGAGACAGGGCACCGGCTTCGTTCTCGATCAGCAGGGAAATTACGTGTCTCATAGTTCGATACTTGAATGAGGTTCAATTGCCAGCGGATCGTTACAGATCCTCGGCGCCCAGAATCATCTCGGTCAGACCCTTGCCACCCTGAACCATGGGGTACACGTTTTCGGTGGGGTCGATCTTGAAGTTCAGCAGCACCAGATCCTTCTCGCGGCTAAAGGCTTCCTTGAGCGCGCCTTCCACATCGCCCGGCTCCGTGATGTCCATGCCCACGTGCCCATAGGCTTCGGCCAATTTGGCGAAGTTGGGCAGCGCGTCCATGTAGGACTCAGAGAAGCGGTTGCCGTGGAACAGCTCTTGCCACTGACGCACCATACCCAGATACGAGTTATTCAAGAGAATAATCTTGATGGGCAAGCGGAATTGCTTACAGGTGGACAGTTCCTGGATACACATCTGGATACTGCCTTCGCCAGTCACGGTCGCCACTGGCGCACCAGGATGAGCCAACTGCACGCCCATAGCGGAGGGCAGGCCAAAACCCATGGTGCCCAGACCACCGGAATTCAACCAGCGACGGGGCTTATCGAACTTGTAGTACTGAGCCGCCCACATTTGGTGTTGGCCCACGTCGGAACACACAAAGGCTTCGCCCTTGGTGACTTCCCACAGCTTTTCGACCACGTACTGGGGCTTGATGATGGCGCTGGTGCGGTCGTACTCCATGCACTTCTTGCCGCGCCATTCGTCGATCTGCTTCCACCAGCCGGCCAGAGCCGCGCCATCGGGACGCTCGTCAGTGGTTTCCAACTGACGATTGATCTCATCCAACACATCGCCCACATTGCCCACGATAGGCACATCCACGCGCACGCGCTTGGAAATGGAGGCCGGATCAATATCAATGTGAATGATCTTGCGCGGCACGGAGCAGAAGTGATTGGGATCACCGATCACGCGGTCATCGAAGCGAGCACCCACGGCGATCAACACATCGCAATGGTGGGTTGCCATATTGGCTTCGTAAGTACCGTGCATACCCAACATACCCACGAACTGCGGGTCGGTAGCGGGATACGCACCCAAGCCCATCAGCGTGTTGGTACAGGGGTAGCCCAGAGCCTTCACCATCTTGGTGAGTTTGTCAGAAGCATCACCCAACACCACACCGCCGCCCACGTACACCATGGGGCGCTTGGCTTCTAACATCAGACCGACTGCCTTCTTAATCTGCCCGGTATGGCCTTTCACCACCGGGTTGTAAGAACGCATCACGATGTTCTTGGGGTAGTCAAATTCGCATTTTTGAGCGGACACGTCCTTAGGAACGTCCACCAAAACGGGGCCGGGGCGACCACTACGGGCTAAATAAAACGCCTTTTTAATGGTTGCGGCCAAGTCTTCCACGTTCTTGACCAAGAAGTTGTGCTTTACACAGGGGCGGGTAATACCCACTGTGTCCACTTCTTGGAAGGCATCCATACCAATTGCCGCTGTGGGCACTTGGCCGGAAATTACCACCATGGGGATGGAATCCATGTAGGCAGTGGCAATACCGGTCACTGCGTTGGTGACGCCAGGACCGGAAGTTACCAATGCAACGCCGACTTTGTCGGTCGAACGTGCATAGCCATCGGCAGCATGAACAGCAGCCTGTTCGTGCCGCACCAAGACGTGCTGAACCTTATCTTGTTTGAAAAGTTCATCGTAGATGAACAGAACAGAACCGCCAGGATAGCCGAACACATAGTCCACCTTTTCTTCCTGGAGGCACCTGATTACAATTTCTGCACCGGTTAACAGCATCGCCAATCCCTGAAACAATAACTTGCTGGAAAAGCGCGTAACATTATCCGCTTAGCTACCGGAGGTCAAGAAACTCCCTCGAGCTTGTTTTCGAAATAACCCATATTTCCCATAGGACTTTTCCCCTGGCTACACGCACCGAACTCTCAGATTTCCTCGCCAGCATTGAGCGTCGCGCCTTTAAACAGGCGCTTTTTTCACTCAAAGACGAGGATGCCGCACTGGACGTGGTGCAAGACTCCATGCTGCGTTTGTCTGAAAAATATGGCCACAAACCGCTGGAAGAGCTACCCATGTTGTTCCAGCGCATCTTGCAAAACGCAGTCCGTGACTACCACCGGCGCAGCAAAGTGCGTTCTTTATGGACTACCCTGCTCTCGTCGTTTAGCAAAAACGATGACGACGATGAAGAACACGATCCTTTGGAAACTTTATGCGTTGATAACGAGTCACAGCATGCCCTCACGCCCCATGGTCAGCTCGAACGTAGTCAGACCATTGCGGCGATTGAACACGAAATTGCCAAGTTACCTGCACGTCAACGCGAAGCCTTCCTCATGCGTTACTGGGAAGATATGGATATTGCAGAGACGGCTACGGCCATGGGTTGCTCTGAAGGCAGTGTGAAGACCCACTGCTCCCGAGCCACACATACCCTGGCCGCCGCCTTGAAGTTAAAAGGAATTAAATTATGAGCGAAGTCGAATTCGGCTACCGCATCGCCCACCAATTGGATTTGGGGACGGATGCTCTGCCCAATCGGATCACCGAGCGGCTTTTCATGGCACGCCAACAGGCCTTGGGCCACCATCGGCGCGGTGCGGGTTTGCTAGGCCTGCCGGGCGTGGGACACCTGACCCACGACGTACTCCTGCCCCAGTTGCGCATCCTCTTATCAGTGATTGTGTTACTGGCCTCGGTGCTGGGCGTGTACTACTGGAACCAAATGACCCAGGCTGATGAAAATAGCGAAGTAGACGCCGCGTTGTTAAGCGACGATCTTCCCCCCGATGCTTATCTCGATCACGGTTTTGACACATGGCTCAAAGACTCCGGCTCCTTGCGGCAACAGTAATCACTCTAGCGAGTCTCACGCTGGCCCCCACCCCCGCTTTGGCGGGGGTTCCGGTTTTAATTACCCCCACTTGGCAGGAACTCACCCCCCAGCAAAAGCACATCCTGGCGCCTCTGGCCCCGGAGTGGAATAACTTAGAGCCCGTGCGCCGCCAAAAATGGCTGGGCATTGCCCAGCGCTATCCCAACATGGGGCCAGACGAGCAAAACCGCGTACAAACGCGCATGGTGGACTGGGCTAAGTTAAGCCAAGAAGAGCGGGCTAAGGTTCGAGAAAAATACAAGAGCCTACAAAAGGCCGCGCCAGAGCAAAAAGAAGCGGTCAAGCAAAAATGGCAGGAATATCAAAGCCTTCCCCCCGAGGAAAAGCAACGCCTCGCTGAGATGGCTCCGGCCAAGCCCGTAGCGGCCAAAGGCCACCCTGTGCCCCCTGGCGCTCAGCCGGTAAAGCCCAAGCTGCCTCTACCCGTGGTGGTCACGCCCCCAGTTACGGCGCCCCCCAGCACCGTAACAGCCCCCGCCAGCGCCCCCACCCCTAACCCCGCCCCCGCGCCAGACGTGGCAGCCCCTACTCCGACTCCTCGCTAAGCCCGATTCATGTCTTTTAATCTGCGTCAGTGGCTGGGTTTCACCCCCAGCCCGCCCCATTTCGATCAACGCCAAGGCCAACGGGCCACTCTGCGCCGCCGTTTCGCTGCCATGCTCTATGAAATTTTGATGCTGCTAGGCGTACTTGGCGTGAGTTTCATCGTGCCGCAGCTCATTATTGGCATGGTGCGCAACGACGCCTTGCCCGGCCCTGTGCTGCTGTTCCATGTCTGGGTGGTGCTGGGTATTTATTTCATTTGGCTGTGGCGTCACGGGGGGCAAACCCTATCCATGCGCACTTGGCGCATTAAGCTGGTCAGCATCGTCACCAACGACAAACCCAGTCTGCAACAATGCCTTGTGCGCTATGTATTGTGCTGGCCCAGTTTATTGTTTTACGGCGCAGGCTTAGCTTGGGCCTTATTTGACCGTGACCGGCAGTTTCTTCACGACAGACTTGCAGGCACGCGCATTATTTTCTTTGATCCTTTAGCCACGCTCGACCAACCTGAGCGCTAAGCTGGCGCCCCTCAAAAACTGAGGGGTTGCCAACTCCTTCACATTCGGCTTTGCAATTCAAGCACCTAGCTGTTCTTACCCTTCTCAGCACGGGGTACACTCGCCCTTCCTCGTTTGTACTGCTTTGTGCCCACAGAGGCTAAGCCTCTGTCCCACACTTTCCGTCCTATGCCGAATGTGAAACAGCCGACTTTCAAAACCCAACTGGGCTTATTTCTCGCCCTAGCACTGGCTGTGCTGTGGGGCCTGACATTTTTCGAGCTACTACGGGCTGAAAAAGCAGCCACCACCACGGCTGAAATTCAAGCGCAAACCACCGCACAGGCCTTTGCCGAACACACCCAATCCACGATCAAGCGCATCGACTTGATCCTAAACCAGCTCACCCAGGCCTGGCAGGAGCACCCTCAAGAATTCGCCCAAGCCATCCGCCGCTTTCAACAAGATTTATCGGATGTTTCCATTCAGGCCTCCGTGGCTGACCGGCAAGGCTGGATGCTGTTTAGCAATCTCAGTGTGCCTAAAGAGCGCATTAACATCGCAGACCGGGAGCATTTCCGTGTGCATCTCAAAGCACGCCGAAACCAGCTTTACATCAGCAAGCCCGTACAAGGCCGAGTATCGGGCAAATGGTCTATTCAATTCACCCGCCCGCTACTGCGGGACGGCCAATTTGATGGCATCATCATCTTATCTGTCAGCCCAGAGCTATTCACCCGCTTTCAGCACGCCATGGAAGCCCAAGGGCCTTACGTCACGGACATGGTGCGCAAAGGCGGCGAACTCATGTCCCGCGCCCCCCAGTGGCAAGACTACATGGGCCAATCGTTGCACGCCTTACCCTACTTAGATGACCAAGCGCCCGTGCAAGGCCACTATTGGTCAATCTCACAGTTAGATGGTGTTAAGCGCATTTTTGGCTATTACCGCCTGCCGGAATACGAAATCACCCTCGTGGTGGGCCTAGCCAGCAGCGATGTCCTCAAGCCGGTCCGCAGCCAATCGTGGCTCACGGTGTCGATTGCCAGCGTGGTGTCGCTCGTGTTGCTGATTATGGCGGGACTGCTGTTGCGCAGCTTTAATGCCCGCGTGGAAGCAGAGCAGGCGCTTCATGAGCTGAATCACGATCTTGAAGAACGGGTGCAGGCGCGCACCGAAGAGCTCTTGCACGCCAATGCCAACGTTGCCATGGCGGCCAGTGTGTTTCACCACACCTTAGAAGGCATCATGATTACCGACGAACGGGGCATGATCCTATCGGTGAACCCGGCCTTTTCCGAGCTGACGGGCTATAGCCAAGCGGAGGCCGTGGGCCGCAGCACGCCTTTCCTGCGCTCAGAGCGCCACGACGATCAGTTTTACCGCCATATCTGGAGCACCATCCGCGAACGCGGTTCCTGGCGCGGGGAGCTGTGGAACCGTCACAAAGATGGCTCTGACTATTTGGTGTGGCTCACCATCAACCCCATTCAAGAGCCGGATGGCAGCCCACCGCGCTATGTGTCCGTGTTCCACGACATCACCGAATTGCGGCGTAAAGATGAGCGCATCCATCATTTGGCCTTCCACGATGCCCTCACTAATCTGCCCAACCGCGCTCTACTGCATGATCGTCTGGGGCAAGCCATCGAGCGGGCGCAACGGGAGCAAACGCGGCTCTCTGTGACGTTTATTGACTTGGATCGCTTCAAAATCGTCAATGACACACTAGGTCATGACATTGGTGATTTATTGCTACAGGAAGTGGCGCAGCGCATCAAAAAACGGCTGCGCAGCATGGATACGGTGGCGCGTATGGGCGGCGACGAATTTGTCATCCTCACCGAAAATCTCAAAACCCCCGACGATTGCGCCACCCTCGCCCAAGCACTCATCAATGAAATTTCCCGCCCCATGGAATTGCTGGGGCATCAGGTGCAAGTGGGCGCCTCCCTCGGCAGCGCCTTTTTCCCCGATGATGGTTTGGATGCCACAGAACTGATGAAGCGCGCTGACACCGCCATGTATGCCGCCAAAGCCGCCGGACGGAACACCTATCGCTTTTACCATGCCGAGATGGGCCTCCCCGGCGCAAATACAGACAGCTAGGGCGCCAAGAGCTGCGTCACCAGCCCCACCCAATAACTGGCGCCCAAGGGAATTAGCTCATCATTGAAGTCGTAATGGGGGTTGTGCAGTAAACAGCCCCCTTCCGCCGGGCCGTTGCCCAACCACACGTAGCAACCGGGACGCTGCTGCAAAAAGTAGGCAAAATCTTCGGCGCCCATACTGGGCGGCAAGTCGCTACGCACCTGTTCCGCGCCCAATACATGACTGGCGACCTGACGGCATTGCTCCGCTTCCGCCGGGGTATTGATGGTAGGCGGATAGCCGTATTTGTAGCTCAGCACCACCTGCGCGCCATAGGCCGCGCCCACGCCCTGACACACCCGCTCCATCGCCGCCACCGTGGCCTGCTGCACACGGGGCTGAAAACTGCGCACCGTGCCCTTCAGCACCGCTTCATCAGGAATCACATTGGTGGCATGGCCCGCGTGAAATTGGGTAATGCTCAACACCGCCGAATCTAAGGGATCGGTGTTGCGGCTCACCACCGTTTGCAGGGATTGCACCAAGGCCGCCCCCACCGCCACCGGGTCCACACTCAGGTGGGGCATGGCACCATGACCACCGCGACCCCGCACCACAATCTCAAATTCATCCGACCCCGCCATCACCGGGCCACTATGCACCGCCAAGCTGCCCACCGGCAGCCCTGGCCAGTTGTGCAAACCAAACACGGCCTTGATGGGGAAGCGCTCCAGCAAGCCTTCTTCCAACATCACCCGCGCCCCGCCATAGCTTTCTTCGGCGGGCTGGAAAATGAAATACACCGTACCGGCAAACTGCCGCGCTTGGGCCAGGTAATCCGCAGCCGCTAATAGCATGGTGGTATGGCCATCGTGGCCGCAAGCGTGCATCTTGCCCTGGTGGCGCGAGTGGTGCTCAAAGGTGTTTTTCTCGTCCACCGGCAGGGCATCCATATCCGCCCGCAAACCAATGGCAGCACCAGCCCCTAAAGCACCGTGCAGCACCCCCACCACACCCGTCCCCGCCCAGCCTTCATGCACATCATCCAGGCCTAAAGTGCGCAAAAAATCGGCTACCACACAAGCCGTACGGGTCTCTTGAAACGCCAACTCAGGATGGGCATGAATATCCCGGCGCAAACAGGTCATAAACTCGTGGCGAGCGCGTAAATGGGTCAAAACAGTCATGATCTCTCTCGGCTAGGGGGCAATATCGCAACGGCAAGCCGCCTGACGCGGCTTTTTTGTCCCCCATTGTCCCGTGCCCACGGACTAGGGGCAAGACCAAACTAGGGCCCTCGGCCTCGCAAAAGTCCGTAAAACCAGGGTTCTCCTAGACCTAGGGCCTAGACGTGCATACTCCTGCAAGGAAGAGCATGTTAAAGTGCGCCCGCGAGTCGCACCCGATTCGACCTTTTCAATCCACTTTCCCCAGAGGGACTACCCATGAACTCCAAAATGACCAAGCTCGTTTTGAGCGTATGCGCTGCCGCCAGCCTGTTGTCCGCTTGCTCCATGTCCATTGTTGGCTCCAAGGAAGGCGACGTGCCCCCCCGCGTTATCGCCGACCCCAAGAATCCCTCCTCTCGCGTTTGGGATAACCCCGGCGCCTTTGGCCCCGTTCCTGCTGACAAGGCCGAATTCGCCAAGCAAGCTTGCGCCACCATGAGCACCAAGGACGTGGAAATTGTGCCCCTGGGCTACCACTCCAAGGCTCAAGGCTACGACGGTAAGACCCTGCCCTACGGCGGCGTGTACTGCGTACGCAAATAATCAGCCTCCCTGGCAAAACAGCCCCCTAGGTCGAGCACCTAGGGGGCTGTTTCTTTTTGCGGCACACAAATCAAACCGCCTGCCTATATGGCCTCACGCCAATTTCATCAAACGCCCGAAACATTGTGGCCTCCTTATGACACTGCTACCATGCGCGCCTTTCTAGCAACTCTGTAAGGAGAATGTGATGCGTGCGTTGACGTCAACTTTAGCAGGACTTGCTTTTTTACTCGCCGGAGAGGTCATCGCAGGCCCTTCCTGTGACCGAATGGACACGGTGTATGGCGGCCCCGGACAATGGGTGTTAGCCATGTCTTATACCCCTGGCTACTGCAAGAGCAAGGGCATCACCACTGGCGAGTGCTACACCCCTGATCCGCGCCTCGCACTGCATGGTCTGTGGCCCCAATGGAAAATCTTCTGCTCGGTGGATCCTGCGCAAAACAAAGCCGCATCCTGTAAAGAGCGCGACAAGCTCAATCCCCTGACCTTGAGTCCCCAAGAACGGGTCTCTTTGGAAGACGTCATGCCCGCAGCACGGGAAAAGCTGGACCGCTATGAATGGGTGAAACACGGCACCTGTTCGGGGCTCAGCGAACAAAGCTACTTTGGCGAAGCAATCCGTCTCATGAAAGATGTGCGCGCCAGTACATTCGGCTACGCCATTACCATGAGCAACGAGCTCACGGGCCGCGCCATCTGTGAAAACTTCAGCAAATCCTTTGGCAATAACAATGCACTGCAAATCGAAAGCCGCCCCCGTAGTGACGGCAAAGCCCTACTTACCGGCTTGACCGTGGGCCTGCGTGCTAACCATAGCGACGAACTAGAGCTCAACAACGAGCACTTAGACTCCGCCAAGACCCCGAGCTGTAGCGACAACGACGCCCTGAACCGGGTGTACATCATCGCCAAATAAGTTCTAGCGGGCGGCCCTATGCACCGCCCGCTGTCTTTTATTCCAACGGTGCTAACAAGGCGGCCAAGTCGTCTTCGGAGAACTTGACCGCTTTCGCGCCGTCGTTGGACAAAATCCCCGCCGCCAGATCGGCTTTTTTCTCTTGTAGGGCCAGGATTTTTTCTTCGATACTGCCCGCCACAATCAGCTTGTACACAAACACGGGCTTGTCTTGGCCGATGCGGTGCGCCCGGTCGGTGGCTTGATTTTCCACCGCAGGATTCCACCAAGGATCGAAGTGAATCACCGTATCCGCCGCCGTCAGGTTTAAGCCCACGCCCCCAGCCTTGAGGCTGATGAGGAAAATCGGCACCTCTCCGGCTTGGAAACGCCGCACTGGGTTCTCCCGGTCTTGGGTATCGCCATCCAAAC
>JACCDO010070086.1_pt1 | contig 15087 bp, 17 predicted proteins | sample 7446101 | NCBI WGS metagenome assembly JACCDO01 (sample SAMN15323440, study PRJNA562643) | freshwater metagenome | isolation source: river surface water | place: USA:Blue River Watershed | collected 2017-08-16
AAATTGATTTATTTCTATATTTTTCTATATTATTTATTTCTTTTCATCTACTTTTGCTCCACTTCCATAGGATAAGAAACTATTATTTTCAAAAAATGTTAATTTATATAAAGTATTACCAACAGGACCTTCATTATAAATGGATAAAACTTCATTTGGTGTAATCGCGCGTGTGAAATATTGTGTGCGACCAATTTTACCATAGAAACCAGGATCTTTGTTTCCACTATCCGCTTTACCTGTAATCCAAAGAGGGTCATTTGTAATAACGGGAATTCCACGTAAAGCAGTAGAACGTTCTAATTTACCGTTAATGTATACATCAACGGAACGATTGTTTAAAACGTAGCAAATGTGAACCCATTTCATTAAAGGAATATTTTGAATATCGCACTTTTCAGGAGTAGATCCGCTAAAAGTTGTACTTGTATTAATTCCTAATGTATTTGTTTCGGGATATAAGTAAATTTGAGGACATGTATTTTTACCATTGTTTCCAGAAATAGCAGCGCCATTTTCATCTTTTGTAGGATTACCTTTCCAAAGAATATACTTAGGAACACCATAATTATAACTATAATCATTAATATAAATCCAAGTACTCATGGTGTGAGCTAATCCTGATTTAAGTTGGGGTAATTCAATCGATTTGCGAGCAACGAAAGCATCTAATTCTCCATTAATAATAACAGGTGAATCTTCGTTAATTTGGCGAGATTGTTGAATATAATTGTAAACTAAATATACAATAAATCCAACAAAAACAAATATTAAGATCATTGAAAAAATATTTTGAATTTCGCCACCAGTAGAAGTCATTAATGATTTTGCCATGTTATTTCTATTTGAACTCATTTTATTTTTATATACTATATTATAAGAATAGAAAAAATAAATATTTATTATTTAAAAATAATAAATATTTAAAATAATTTATAAATATTTCTTAAAACTTTATATTTTTATTATTTTTTACATAATTGGTTTTACATCTACATTTTCAATTTGTTTTTCTTTATATGACATATAATCTTCTATTTTTTTCTTATAAATTTCATAACAATCATCTATTTCAGATGGTGTTAATGTATAATCATAAAATGTTAAATAAGCAATATTACCATCAAAACCAGTATTTCCATTATAATTGTTATCTTCTTCTCCTATAATATTTTTAGTCATATCTTCTGTTTGAGATAACGCATAATCAGAAGTAATATAGATTCCATAATCATTCATAGATAGTGGTGTTTGAAGTAAAGTGGAAGATAATTCTAATTTACCATTTTTATAAATTGAAACTGATTTATTTACACACGCAATATAAAAGTGATTCCATTTATTAAATTCTACATTTGGTAATTCAACTGATTCTGTTGATGCTCCATTATTTTTAAAAACAATTGCTAATGTTTGATTATCCGGTTTTATCCATATTCCTGGATATTGAACTAAATTATAGATCATATTTGATGAATCTAAACTACTTCCTCGATAAAAAATTGATTTCCATTGACCAGTTCGATAAATATTTTCATTATTATATGGTTTATTTAAATATAACCAAAAACTATATGAAGATACACCAGGTGTACCTTCTCTTGGAATCTTTGAATTTGATATAAATTGATGATTTATTTTTCCATTATATGCCTTATTTTTAACAATTTGTGTAGTTTCCATGATTGTACCTTTTAATTTAATATTATAACTTCTTCGATTATAAATAATTAAAAGTAATAAAATGAAAGTAATAATACCTAAATAATGATTAATAAAAAAAAGAATAATAGAGATTAAAATTGAAAATAAAAGTGCTAAATAAATATTAAATTGAAAAAAAAGATTATAATATAAAAGTGTACCTAAAATAACTAAATAACCCATTTTAATTGAAAATGGTGATTTATCCCATTTTTCTTGTAAATTACTAAATAATGATGATGTTGCTAAACATGTAATCATTAATTCTTTATTAAAAGAATCTTTTTGTAATGTCATATAATTATTGAGTCCATTTTTATTATTATTCTTTTTTTCATTTTTTTTACTTTCATTTTTTTTACTTTCATTCTTTTTATTTTCATTCTCATTCTGATTAAATAAAAAAGATATATTATTTAAATTATTTTCATTTTTGTTTGACATATTTATATCTTCTATATTACTAATCATTGTCTAGATATTTTTTTAAAAAGATTATTTATTTTTTTGAAGAGTGATGGAACAACATAATATCTTCTAATGAAATATTCTTATTATCACTATACTTTATATAATCCATGATATGTGGAAATGTTATACTTAATATTGTAATAATTATTAAAAATATTTTTACTCCTTGTAATAAAAATGAACTACTCATTATATTTTCATAATAAATATATCCATATATGATAAGAGCAAAAATAAGAATAAAGAAAAGTATGGATTTAATTGTTAACATTTATAAATCGTTTTTATTTATCTATTTTATATTTTTATATTTTTATAATCCACTAAATTTTTTACCATATTTATAAATTCCGTTATTTGAACCATCTGATTTTCTTTCACTCGGTTTACAAAAATAATAACTATCCATATCACTTGGTCCCATAGGTGATCCTGTTACACATTTTCCTTCTCCACTCTCATTATAACACATTCCACAATTTGTATCATTTAAACACGATTTTTCTCGATCACTTATTCCTAACTTTTCATCATTATATTTTGAACATGGATCACTTTTATTAATACACTCTTCTTTCGACATAAATGGCATTATATATTGATTCGTTACACTATCAATTCCACATATATTTGCCATTATTACACTATCTTGAATTGTAGCATTATATTCTTTACATTTTCCAGCAATATTACAATAATATTTTGTATTTAATTTATTTTGAACGCATTTTTCTTTAGGTAATGCGTTACATTTTGTTTCACAACAATTGGGATTATTAGGAAATTGAAGTCGAGCATCATCTTTTTGAGAAGCACATACACATTTATTTTGATTTACATCAAATGCGCAAAAAGAGGTATTTTTACACTCTTTATTTTCAAAATGATCTATTCTTTTTAAAAGATTAAAATAAATAAAAAATAAAATGAAAAGTAAAAGTAATAAAAGAAGTAAAAATTTGTTTTTTATTATTTTCATTTTTTATATATATATATTAAATTTTTTTATCTAAAATAAAGATAGATAATTAAATTTTATAAAAATGCTTGAATTACTTACAATGATGAGTTCTATGCAAAGTTCATTAGAATCACAATCTATTGAACGCTTCGAAAATAACCAAAATAATCCCAACTTTGTTGAAGGTGATATTCATCGTATTCCATCTTCTTGGATAATATTATCTATATTAATAGGTATTGGAACTGCTTATTTAGCATATAGTTGTAATTTAAATGAAACACCAGCAACACGTATGATTATTACACTTTTCGCTTTCTTCTTTAGTGGAATTTATTTACTTTATTACTTTATTATTTATATTCTTCTTAACAAAAAATGTAATGGTAAAGATATTTCCGATATTATGAAAAAAATACTCAAAAAATAAAAGGGGAAAACAACTAATAACCACATTATATTTATTCTTCATTTCAAAATAACATATTATTTATTTTTTAACAAATTATTTATTTGTTAAAAAATTTACTCCGGACATTATCTCTAACACGTTAAAAAAGTATTTCAATTCTTGAATAAATATTTTTATAATATTGATCGGGAAACATATTTATTAACAAATTATGTAAAGCGAGAGCGATTCCTTATGTTTATAATAATTTTTGGTATTCATCTTCGATCTCTTTTGGATATATGTAATAATATTTTTGTTTATAAGCATGAATAAAAGAGATTGAATGTAAAAAAGGTAAAAAAGAAACTTTTTTAGGTACTTTTTTATTTTGAATTACATTTTTAATAAATTCAATGCGCATATTATAAATTTCATCTAATTCTCCATGTTCGCGATAAATACGACCTAAAATATTTTCACTTTTTGATATACTATTATTTTCTTTTTTACTTATACTTTTTTTACTTATACTTTTTTTACTTTTACTTTTATTTTTTATTTTACTTATTTCTTTTATTTTACTCTCTTTTTTACTTTTACTTTTTTTATCTTCCATTTTTATAAAATAATTGACTTTTATAAAAGAATTATACTATTAATAGTTCACATTTTTTTATTATTATTATAAATATTTATTAAATCTGCCATTGTATTTCCTGGTCTTTGATAACCACGCGCTGTTACATAATTCTTATTATCTTTAGTACTATATGTATATTGATATATATATCCATTCTTCATTTTATACCACACTTTCGTACAATCACTTCCATTTGCGTTGGGTGATAAATCATAATAAGAAGCGGAATAATCTATTTTTTGATCACATTTTTCAGGTTCATATTGAGCATAATTTCGAAAGTTTGAATATAGACTCATTTTATTTTATATGTTTTACTATTCTTTCTTTTTCCTATTCTTTTAAATAGATATCTTTTTATCAAATTCTTTTTGATAAAAAGAATTGCCCCAGTTGAGAATCGAACTCAATACCTTTTGCTTACAAGGCAAACGCTCTACCTTCTGAGCTACAAGGGCATAAACTATTTTATACTTTTATTTTTTATTTCAAAATTAAACGAATTTTACTAATTTTTGAGAAACAAAATAATAAGCAATAATACTAATGATACCTATAAATACAAGATTCATAAAATCATCATTAAATAATTCACGTGTTAAACCAAATAATATTGGTTTTGATCCATTATAAGAGAGTGACATTAATAAATGAAATACAATAAGGATCACTAAAAATTTGTAAATGGTTTGAATCGTTTCTTTATATTCGGGATCAACGTCTAAATAAATTTCATATAAAGCCATTTTTATATTTTATACTATATCTAATATTAAGAAATAAAATAAAAATAAAAAATCCGCGTAATCCTTTTTTTTAATTTATATTTTTACTAATTAGTTTTATTTCAATAAAAAAACAAAATATAAAAATGGATATATTACAAAATTTTGTACAACCTAAAGAAAATATGATTGATGAAAATATTGAAAAGAAAAATGATAATGATCTTAACGTTCATGAACGTATGTTTTTAATGACAAAACATTTAGATCAACAAATTTTATATGAATCGCTTTTTGGTTTAATGAATATCAATAAACACTCTTTAAATCATCATTTAAATAGCGTACAAAAAGTACATTTAAATGATTATGTTTTTCAAGATATTGAAATGTTAAGTGACCATTATGGAAATGAAGAAAAGAGTATATTTTCTGTTTTGAATAAATGTGAAACACAAAGTGGTAAAGTCATTTTAAAAGAATTAATCTTAAATCCTATTTCTGATATATCGATTTTAGAAAAACGACAAAAGTTAATTCAATCTCTCCATAAACACTCCAATGAAATCCATCATATTATGAAAGAGATGAAAAGTATTGAAAAAGAGATGTTATGGTTTTATAATGAGAAGAACATGCATCATATTGATATGATGGGAGATCTTTTGTATTTTAATTATGATTTTATTCCTTTTATTGATATTAATGGTGTTTTAAATAATAATGAAAAAGCACTTTTAATTACAAACATATATAAAATATTTATTGCTCCAGCATTAACGGTCATAACTCCATTAATGAGTTTTATTGTTCCAATTATTTTATTCTTTTGGTTTCAAAGAAAGACAGGGATTAAGTTAAATTGGTCTTTATTATATCAAATTTTTATGAAAGTTGTTTTTGGTGCTGATTCATTCCGTTTACTTTTTAAAAATCCTACAAAAGCACTTATTGCTAATTTATGTACAAAAGGTTTATATGTTTTCTTATATTTCCAAAATATTTATTATTCCATTCAAAATGCCAAAAATACACATAAAATTATTAATGTTATACATGAACGTCTTAATTATATGAGCAGTTATGTAAAGAAGATGTATCAATTAATTGATTATGCGAAGAAACATCATTTAGATCAATATTATGAATCAACTATTTTATTATCTTTACAAAAGTGTGATACATATATTCAAAATTATCACAATTTATTTAATCATTCTATCTTTGAATCCAATCCATCACTTTTTAATAATAAAGGTAAAATATTATATACTTATCGTTATTTCAATAAAATTAAAGAAGATTTTATTCATTTATTCCATTTTGTAGGAATGTTTGATGCTTATCATTCGTTAGGGCAAATTGTATATAATACATCTGACAAAAACCCTTATGTTTTTACTAAATATATTCAAAAACACACTCCTTATATCAACTTTGAAAATATTTGGCATCCTTATTTACTCAATAAAACTACACTTAATTCACTCAATATTGGTAATCATCACATTCTGATTACAGGTCCTAACGCAGCTGGTAAATCAACATTTATTAAAGCAGTAATTGTGAATATATTAATGAGTCAAACATTTGGTATATCATCATCATCATCATTTGAAATGACTCCATTTAAGATGATTGAAACATATTTACAAATTCCTGATGCGAAAGGTGTTGCTTCACTCTTTGAAGCAGAAATGTTGCGAAGTAAACATTATATTGATAAATTAAAGAAGATGAAAGAAGATGAATTTAGTTTTATTGTATTAGATGAAATCTTTTCAAGTACCAATTATATTGAAGGTTTTTCAGGTGCTTATGCTATATTAAAGAAGATTTCTTCTTTTTCAAATACTTTATCTATGACAACTACTCATTATAGTGATTTGGAATATTTAGAAAAAGATACAAAGAATATTAAAAATTATCACTTTGAAATTGATCGTCATCCTACAACTCAAGAAATTATCTTTAATTATAAACTTAAAAGTGGTGTATCTCGTGAATATATTGCTATTGAATAATTACGCAATAATAGATTTGATATTGATTTAATTGATGATGCGATATCAATGAGCAAACGTATTCATCGCAATTTCCTTAAAGATATAGATCAACCAATTAAAGAAGAAGTAGAAGTTGAACAAGAAGTAGAAGAAGTTGAACAACAAGAAGAAGTTGTTCAACAAGAAGAAGTTGAACAACAAGAAGAAGAAGTACAACAAGAAGAAGTTGAACAACAAGAAGAAGTAGAACAACAAGAAGAAATTGAACAACAAGAAGAAGTAGAAGAAATACAAGAAGTAGAAGAAGTACAACAACAAGAAGAAGTTGAACAACAAGAAGAAGTTGAACAACAAGAAGAAGTAGAAGAAATACAAGAAGTACAACAACAAGAAGAAGAAGTTGAACAACAAGTAGAAGTACAACAACAAGTAGAAGAAGTACAACAAGTAGAAGAAGTTGTACAAGAAGTAGAAGAAGTTGAACAACAAGAAGAAGAAGTAAAAGAAATTAAAATAAAGAAAGTTGAAATAAAAGAAAAAAATAAGGATAAAAAAACAAAAGGAAAAAGTAAAAAACAAAAGAATCTATAAAAAGTTTCGTTTATTATAAATATTTTATATATTTTAATATTTTAGATAATAAAATATTTAAAAAATGGATGTAAATATATTATCAAATTATATGTTTGGTATTCTTGTAATACTTTTAATAATTGTTATTATTGTAATGTATTATTTATGGAATGAAACCAAAAAGAACAAAAATGAAATTTCTATATTACATAGTGATATGAGTGCTTTACGAGAGCGTCTTGAACATTCAGCAAAAAAAGTAGAAGAGTTAGAAAGTTTTGAATCTTCTCAAATACCTTCTAAAAATGTTTCAAAAATGAGTCAACAAAATATTTTAGAACATTTAATGGGAAATATGGGTGGTTTTGATATTAGTGATTTTATGAGAAACGGTCAAGATGATGAAGAAGAAAGTAGTGAAGAGGAAGAAGAAAGTGGTGAAGAGGAAGAAGAAAGTGGTGAAGAGGAAGAAGAAAGTGGTGAAGAGGAAGAAGAAAGTGGTGAAGAGGAAGACGAAAGTGGTGAAGAGGAAGAAGAAAGTGGTGAAGAGGAGGAAGGTAGTGGAGAAGAGTATGTTGAGGAGGAAGGTAGTGGAGAAGAGTATGTTGAAGAAGAAAAGTGTGAAGCATGTGAACAAATTGAAGAGCAAGAAGAAGAAATAAAAGAAAATGTGGAAGATGTAAAAGAGGTAGTATTTAATGAGAAGATGGATTTTGGCAAGAAACCAATTCAAAGTGCTTCAAATTTTGAGGAAGGATATACAGAACGTGGTATGGATAAAAAGATGTATGTTGTTGCTTTAAATAAAAAAGGTGTTAAATATTGGAAAGTTCAAAAATAAATAATAAATAGTAAATTTTAATTAATAAATTATATATAAAAAAATTATATATAATCTTAATATAGTAAAAAGAAAAAAAAAGAAAAATGGATCGTACTGTAAATAATCGTTTTCAAACATCTACTGCTATTATGAATGACGGACGTTCATTTACCGATTATCGTCCTGCGTGTTATGTAGATGCTATGATCGCAAATGCGAATAAACTTCATGGATCTAATGATTATCGTGAATTTTTAATTAAAAATGGATTACATTTAATGAAAGTGAATGATAAATATCTTGAAGATAAATTAGCACACCGTCAGTGTAATAACAATGTTCAACCTGGTAGTGAATTTGCTCGTGTTTGTGAAGTAAATAATAATACAATGAGTTGTTTAGATCAAAATCCTCATCATACAGGTATTTATTATCAAAATGGTGGTTCTGTACAAAATGATGTAAATGGTTTTAATAAATATGATTCTTTTTATGAAACTATTCAATAAATAAAAAATATATATTTATAAATAAAATAAAAAAAATGATTTTTTTATTTTTAAAAAAGATATTTATAATATCTAAAAAGAGACTAAAATGGCAATTATTCAAAATTTTCAAGAAATTACTTGTGAAAATGATATTCATGAATCTATATTATCCATTATGTTTTATAAAAAAAATAGCACTTGGATCATTGAAACACTTAATGATTTGCTTCAAAAAGTAAAAAATATTGACAATGTTATGAAAAGAAATAAACTAAATAATCGTTATTTTATGTTAAAGAAAAATATAGAAGATCTTTATGAAGAAGAGTCTATTTTATATTCACTCTTTTTTGTAAGTGATAAAGTATATGAATATAAGTTAAATAAGGAAGAGTGTAAAGTAATTGAAGAGTATAAAATTAGAGATTATCTTCTGTATGCTGAATCCAATTTTAAAATCAACTATTTTAAAGATCTCTTTTATAACCTCGATTTTTATTACTCCTTTATAATAAACAAAAATGATTGTATAATTAAAAAATGGAATCAATATAAAGATAAAATTGTAGAATCTGGAAAATATGATAAAGAGTTTTATGAAAAAATTCGCAAAGTACATAATTATAAAAATATTATTTATATTTATGGTAATAATGTAAAAAATATTAAAGATATTGTTACACTTTCAAATCCAAAAATAATACTGGAAAAAGATGATTATTCTCGAAATGAATTATATGAAATTTCTCAAAAAGAAGAAATGAAAGCAAATCATGTACTATTACAACAACGTCTTCTTGATCTTCAAAATGATAAAAAAATAGATCTCTTTGTTTTCGGTAAACTAAAGTTTGAAATTAAAGATGCTATTGAAACATATTTAATTAAAGAATTGTTTATTCAAAAAGAAAAGTACGAAAAGTTACAAACTTTTATTGAAGATAAAAGCGCCTTTAATTTTAAAGTTTATTTTATTGATAAAATTGAAAATGGAGATATTGGAGATCAATTTATTCAAAATTATAACGGAATCATGGGTATTAAATATTATTAAATATTATTAAATATTTTATTTTCTATTTGCTTCTTTTCCATTTCATCCATATCGCGGAAATAACGAATAATCTTAAAAATATTTCCTTTACGACGACCTAAATAAATCTTCTTTTCTTCTGAAGCACTTTCCTCTAACATCCACTCTTTGATCGCATCAATTCGTTTTTTCATAAAAGAAATATACTCTTCACGAACACTCTTTGTAAAATAACTCTTTTCAATTAACATAATTTTATTATAATATCCATGATTACATAATTGATAAATATCATCTTTCGATGGAATAACACCACTCTTTATTTGAATATCTTTTGCTCGAATCTTTTTTACTTCATCTTTTTTATTTTTATTTTCACTTTTCATCTTTTCAATATCTTGCTTTGAAAGTTCAAGTAATTCATCATCTTTTTCAATATATTGATTTAATGAATTCTCATCAACAACAAGAGCATTTATGATTTGATCATTTACACGGATCTGTTTATATACAGCGTTAGAAGGCGACATTTTATAAAATAAATATTTATTTTATTTATATATTTTTTTTATATAAAATTCTCTTTATATCAAAATTATTTTTTTATATAAAATATAAAAAAAATAATTTATATAAAAATAATTAGTATAAATAGTATAAATAGTATAAAATAGTATAAATGACTAATATTTTATATAAATTTCAATGTGATCAATCAAGAAGTACTATTCAAACATTATTTACAAAAGAATCAAATCAAGATTATATTGAATTAAAAAAAAATAGTACAAAAATAGTTGAAAATACAGATGATAATATGCTTTTAAAAATATGTATTATTTATTTTTTAGATAATAATACATGTAAAGTAGAATCAGGTGTTGGATCAAGAGTAGTTGAAGTTAAAGATGATAAAACAATTAAATTTATAAAAGGAAGTAAATCGTGTGAATTACCAATCGTTTTTTTATTAACATTTGTTCGAATTTTTCCTTTTTATACAATGAGTCAACTTATTATATTATCAAAATATTATATAAAATATAAGAATAACGAAAGTAACCATTATAAACAATTATATGCGAATTTAATTTATTCAAATAAAAGTCTAATTACAAAATCATCTTTACATATGAAACCAAATATATTATTAAAAGAATTACTTACAAATACACAAAATGTTAAAATTGAAAATCTTGATGTATTACGATATATATACAATCGAATTATGACTCAAGTTTATCATTTAAAAAATCAATCATCTTCACATATAGATTTAGATACACTTTCAATAAAAGTTTTTATTATAGCATTATTATATTCATTTCCAAGATTAGACTTAAAAATACCAGGAATTTATATTAGTTTTTTACCAGGTAAATATGTAAAAGTACATAAAGTTCCTTTTAGTGTAAATCCATATTTTCCAATGATTAATGATTTTTATGGGGCGAATTATGGAAGATATGCTTTAATAAAAACGAAGAAAGGTCTTTTGAATTTTATTCATAGCAATGAAGATTTAGATAGTATATTAAAAGTATTGGCAAGCAAATCTCTTGCTTCATATGATGAAAATATGATAAAACTTATTTATCAAAAATTTAATATATCTAATTTTGAAGAATCAGTATATACAAGTATAACTACTGAAAATAATGGAAAATATAATCGTAAAAATACAATTATTGGTAAATCAATAAATAATATTAAAAGTCAAAGTGGTATGAGTGATGAACATATAGATATGATAAATCTTTTTTCATTTTATTTAAATCATGTAGATAAAACATTTCAAGGTATAAAAAATTCAATCAAAAAAACTCCAAGATATATCATAAAAAAAATGATTGGAGATAGTATAAATGAAGATGTTTCAACACGACATATTTTATTGAAATATAAAAAAGATAAATTAGATCGTATTGAATTTATAAAAGATATTAAAAGTGTTTCATTACCTTACTTTACTGTAAATGAAATATCAAAATATACTTCCTATATATCATTTAAACAATTAAAAATATTATATCGAGTATTATATCGAAGTGATGATGTAATTCGAGAAAAACTTTTTTATGATCCAAAAGTGATTCAAATGGCACTTGTTTATATACTTCTTTTTATTCCAAATAGTACTTTTGATGAAGCATTTAAACAAAGTATGGGAATTACAAGTATAAATATTGAAAATCCTAAAAAAGGAATATCAAAAACATATTATGATATGATTTTTACTATTTTTAGAGGTATTGGTATTGGAATGGGTGTACCCGATTTAGGTATTATATCAAAAATAAAACCAAAAACATTAGAAGAAAATATTTATACACATATTATTCATTTGTTACAATATAATCGTGAAATTAGTGGTACATGTAAATATATTTTAACATCATGTATTTTAAAAAAATATCAAACATTTTTATTAGAAAGTGAAGAACAACAAGATACAACAGCGTCTTTTAAATCATTAAAGAGAAATATGATTTATATAAATCGAATTATCAAATCATTTGTTTCACAAACACAATCACAAATTACATGTGAATATTCCAATAATTTATCAAATAATAAAATTTAATATTATATAAAAATAAATATTTATTAACAAATAATTAATTTGTTAATAAATATAAAGAAGAAAACATATATTCTATTCGTAGATTGCTTCAGAAACGACGGAAAGAGCAAAATTGGAAAAGTAAATAGTACCAAAAGTGCGATTTCCAAAAGTATCATATCCTTCTAATTTACATTTTGTTTCATTTGGAACACTTACTTTTACACACATCATTAAACTATCATCACTAATGGATGTATTAAATAAAATTTCACGATTTAAATAAATCATACCATTTAATGTAGAAATGGGAATTGGATGATCTACATTATGACAAGTATTATTTGGATACCAAACGGGTTCGCAAATATCAAAATAAGGAACATCCGGATTCATACAATCCATAGATATTTTAGATGCTAAATTAATATTTCGTTGACTATGAAATTCAATATTTATATTTAAAGAAACAAATGGATAAAAGAGATCACATCCACGTTGAACAGATCCAATAATATTTGGATTCTTTTCACAAAATACTGTTTTCATATTTTCTAATAAAATTAATTCATTTTGCTCCTTAATTTCAGCATCACGACTACATAAATCCGCTATTTTAATAAGAGGTTTTGTTTGAAATATATTCCATGCTAATTTTGTTAATTTTATACCAATTATTTTTTTACCTTCACTATTTATATATCCCAATGGTGTTGAAATTCCACTTGGAATAAAATGTGTTGGAAAAGGTTCATGGGGTGCGCACGGAGTTTCTACATTTTTATATAATTTTACTTTATAATCATTTACTATATTTGGTTCAATTCGTGTATTATTTTCACGACATCCAGCATATAAATAAAATGTATCAAATGGAATATCATGAGTATGATGAGATGATATACACTCATGATAATATTTATTTACAGATATACCAAAATCATTTGAACAACTACCTTTTTCACAATAATCCGGAATAATCATCTTCTTTAATCCAAAAAAATTCTTTAATGATCGCTCTTCCACATATATACAATCACCTCGTGGACCTGTTTCACCTTTTGGACCTGTATAACCCGTATAACCAGTATCTCCTCTAGGACCTGTATAACCAGTATAACCTGTACATCCTTGTAAACCAATAGGACCTGTTGGACCAATTGGACCTGTAGCACCCGTATCTGTTGCCCAACCTGGAATACCTTGTGGACCGGTATAACCAGTATAACCTGTATAACCAGTGGAACCATCAAGACCGCAATAAGTATATATTGGGAGGGTAGATGATGCCGAAATATTATTATTGTAAAGTACGTTTAATCGATTTTTATTTTCAGACATATTTTTATCAATTTCACTATAATAACTTTCTATTTTATTTATATTTTTTATACTTTTTATTTTATACTCTTTTTATTTTTAATACTTTTTCGTTTGTTTGACTTAAAAAACTTTTTATATATAAATATATGATTTATAAAAAATAAAATGGGAGTAAATATTATTTTATCGATGAAAAAAGAAGATAAAGAGAAGAAAGATGAATTCTTAGAACGTCTTGATTCTCTTTTAACAAAATACAAATATAAAGTATCTTCTCGTAATAATCAAAAACTCATTGCCGACATTACTTGCTGGTATAATGACGAAAATGAACTTGTTTATAATAATGATAAAGAGATTAATAAATATTTAGGACAAATTGATGATGCTACAAATTATCGATCAAGTGTTTATCAAGATTTTATTGAAAATGTAAATATTAATCATATTGCTTTTGATGTATGTGATAAAATGAAATATAATAGTGTTACTTTAAAAAAAATATATGAAAAAATTCGTGAAATAAATCAAAATGAAAGTGATGATCAATTAAAAGATATACTTTTTGAAGATGTATTTCATTTATGTGTGGAGTATGAAGCATCTTTAGAAATTCGTATTACTACAGAATGTGAAATGGAAGAAGAACGATTAAAAGAAGAGATTGCTCGTGGTGGTATGGATACGGTAAAACGAGAATTTCCGGAAAATAAAGTATTAAAGATGTATCAATTAAAAGTAAAGAGTGAAGATGAAAAAGTTTTTAAAAATAAATTATACAAAATATTAATGAAACATAAATATTATGTTAATCAACTTTCTGAAATATTTGACTTTTCCAAATGGTTTTACTCCAAAAATGGATTAAATACTTATATTATGAAAAAGTTAAAATATTATTTTGATGATATGATTGATGATGATAATAAACGCGTTCAACTCTTTTTATTACATCGTAATACTCCTTTTAACAAACATACAACTTATTATGATCATCTTGGGATGGGTTATGGTAAAGAGGAGATTTCAAAAGCATTAATACTTGCGCAAGAAGATAAAAATACTTTTTATGTAAAACTTTTTGAATTACTTATTGAATATGATATTATTATTGAAATTCAATAAATATAAGAAACTGTAAGTTTTCTTCTTAATATGATTAATGAATAAACTTTTTTTTATAAATAAAGAATGATTTAATTTTGAGTAGGTGGTAAAAAGAGATAATCATCACCATAATATCCTTCTTCGATAAAAACCATTTTATATTTTAATGTATTTAATAATTTTTGCATAATCGGTGTATTTAATGTTTCATTTTTTTTACTTTTCCAAATTTCCATAAAAATAACAGGTTTTTCTCGTTCAATTGTTTTATAA
>JACCDO011462438.1_pt1 | contig 15086 bp, 14 predicted proteins | sample 7446101 | NCBI WGS metagenome assembly JACCDO01 (sample SAMN15323440, study PRJNA562643) | freshwater metagenome | isolation source: river surface water | place: USA:Blue River Watershed | collected 2017-08-16
TCACCAGTATCACCCCTTAAACCAGTATGACCTGTTTCACCTCGCTCACCAGTATCACCCCTTAAACCAGTATGACCTGTTTCACCTCGCTCACCAGTATCACCCCTTAAACCAGTATGACCTGTTTCACCTCTAGGACCCCTTTCACCAGTTTCACCTCTAGAACCATTCGTACCTCTCGGTCCAACTTCACCTCTTTCACCAGTAGGACCAGTGGGACCCATCTCTCCAGCTCCTGTACTACCACTTCCAGCAGGACCAGTTGGACCAACTAAACTTAATGTAGTATATTTTATTTCATTGCGATTATTATCATAATACAATATTCCTCCAGTAGGTACTATATCTGCTGATCTTATTGGATTAACAAAAAAACCATTAGTATTAGCATTTAATTCATTACCACTTGCATTTAAAATAATACTATTTGCTGATTGGTTACTAATACCTGCATTATTTCCAATTGCTATTGAATTTAATCTTTGACCAGTAAAACCTGCATTATAACCAATCGCAACAGTAGTATTATCATTAGTATTTTTATTTATTGTACCATTAACAATTATATTATTTGCTACATTGAGATTTCTATACCCTATTATATTACCATCAACTTCTAAAGTACCACCAACATTTTCATTTCCTAATATATTAAGATTACTATTTCCTATTATATCACCATCAATTTCTAAAGTACCATCAACCTTTTCATTTCCTAATATTAAAAGATTACTATATCCTGTTATATTACCAGTAACTCCTAAAGTACCTCCAACAGTTTCATTTCCTAATATACTAAGATTGCTATACCCTGTTATATTACTATCTATAGTTAAATTTTTTTTAATATATACTTCCTTTTCTACAGTAATATTTCCTTGAATATTAATATCTCCATTTGCACTTATTCTCATTCGCTCTTCACTTTTTGGTAAATTTGAAATATTGGAAGAAGGGTTTGCTGTATAAAATACTAAATCCGATGAATGTTCTCCATTATCAACTGCTAATATTTGTGTAGCCGGATTTTTACCATTACTTCTACCCCCTTGTACGTTAACACCACTATTAAATGTATCAAAATTTATTCCAACATTTGCATCTAATCCACCTCTACCATATAATTGTATTATTGGACCAGCTCCTCCAGGAGGAACACTATTATCTGAATTAAAAATTATATTATTTGAATTAGCATATGTTATAACTCCAGAATCTGTAATAATTTTATCACTTTTTACATAATCATCACTTTTTATTACTTTTGAATTATATGGAGTAATATTCTTAGTCTTATTAATTAAATTATTTAAGTTATAACTCATATATTATTTATATATTATAAAAATAAAAACAAATTTATTTTTATAAAATTTTAAATATAAAAATTTTTTATAATAAATATAATTTTAAAAAATTTTAATAATTTATTCTTCACTTTTCTTATTTTTATTTTTATTATTTCCACTATCTTTAATTGATTTTATCATTTTTGCTTTTTTACCACTATATTTTATTTTTTTCTTTTTTAAAGATAATTTATTTTCTAAATCTTCCTCCTCATCACTAGAAAAAACTAAATACTCATTTATTTTTCTATCATCTTCATCATCGCTATCACTATATTCATAATTATTATTAATATATTCTTTTTCTAATGTTATATTATTATTTATTGTACTTTTTTGAACATCAGAAATATTTTTTTTTGCAATTGTTACATACTCCTCATATTTTAACAAATCTTCTTTTTTATGTTTTATAAAATTTATAAAATCAAATATTTTATCTATTGTGCTTTCGGATACATTTAATAAATTTATAAAAATACCATTTTTATTTTCAGAATAAATACATTTATCTTCCATTATAATATTGAAAATTTCTAAATATTCTAATTTAGTTAAATTTTTTGATATATCTATTAACTTCTTTTTTTTTAAAATTAAATTGTCAGAACTTTTAATTAAATTATCTACATTTTTATCATTTTTAATATTAGTACTTTCTTCAAAATTGAAGTCCATTTATTAAGAAAATGTAATATATTATTTTATATTTTTTTACGTACCTATTTAGGCTAAAATAAAAGATTTTCTAAATTTATTATTGATTAAAAAGTTTTATAAAAATTACAATGAATATATAATTAATTATTGTAATAATTAATTATTGTAATACTTAATTATTGTAATAATATAATTAATTATTGTAATAATATAATTATTGTAATAATTAATTATTGTAAATAATAATTAAAAATTAAAAAATAAAGATTTTTTTAAAAATAATGTGTTTTTATATTTTTATAAATTTAAAAATGAAAAATTAATCATTTTCATCATAATCATCATCTTCTTCATCATCTAATTCAATATCATCAGCATCTAAATTATTTTCATCAGGATTTTCTAATTTAATATCAGTCTCTTCTTCATCATCAACAAAATCATCTTCTTCATTTTCATCATCATACTCATCTTCATCAATACTAAATTCATCAGGTTCTTCTGAATCATACTCATTATTTTCATTGTTTTCAATATCAGGATACTCATTATCTGCAATAATTGGTGTAAGATCACTTGAAATAAAATCTTTTTTATTTTTATCATTATCATTCCATAATTTTGCAATAACTTTAATTTCACGATCATTTAATGAAAATTTTTTTGCAATCACTTCTACCTTTATGATATCATTCTCTTTAATATTATTAATATCTTCATCATTTACATGAAATTGTTTTCCAACAATAATTGTAATTGGTCCATTATTACCTAATATTCCCAATTTATTAATAAATTTAACTTTGCAATCTATCAAATTTCCAATAACTGGATTACATATATCTGCAGTATAAGCAACATCATAAGTAATATCACCATTAAATTTACTACCAAGCAACATTCCAACACTTTTTTTTAAAATTTTAATTGAATCACTTTTAATATATCCTTCATCAATACATAACCCTTCAACTTTACTTTTTAAATAGCTCTCAATATATTCATCAATATTTTCATTTAAAAATTTAGATGCTACAATAATTTTTTTTGTTAATATGCAGTTAAAATATATATTATCCATATTATTAATTAGATATATATAATTATTTTTAAATAATATTAAATTAATCAATTTTTTTAAAATTATAAATAACTTTAAATATAATTTTTTAATATAATTTTTTAATATAAAGATTTATATATAATATTAATTATATAAAACAATGTTTCCATCATATTCTTCATTTAAAAATGACTTAATATCATTTAATTTAGAAGAATATATTAAAATCATTTGTGAAAATGAATCTTTTGCCATTTTTTCTAATTTTTTAGAGAATTACAAAGATATCGAACATGAAGATTTTAAAAAACCAATTTTTAGTCAAACCTCCAAATTTAAAAAAATACCAAATAACTTTAAAAATTATAAATATTTAAAAATAAATAGAGATAATGATGAATATGAAAGTGAAAAGAAAAATAATTGGACATTTGAAAATCCTAAAGAAGATAATGAAAAAATATCAATATTAATAAAAACATATTTAAATAAAATTAGTGAAGATACATATAAGAAAATAAGTGGAGATTTTATAAATGAATTGATTTTAATAAAAAATAATAATTTATTTGAAATATTATGTTCTGAAATATTAAATAAATGCTTATTTGATAATAAATATAGAAATTTATATATAAATTTATGTTATAAAATTTGGAATAATAAGCAAATTCATAATAATTTAATAAATATAATTACTAAAGATGAATCATATTATTGGGAATATGAAGATAAAATGTTTGGACCATTTAATACTGAAATTAATGCAAAAAATGATGCTTTTAATAAAATAAATTTTAAAAGATATTTTTTAAATTATATTCAAAAATTATATTTAATTAAAGATTTTTCATTTGAAAACTTAAATGAAGATGAAATTTTTATTAAAAAGAAAAAAATATTACTTTTAGTTGAATTAATTGGAATTATTTATATTGAAAAATATATTAATTTTGATATTATTAATATTATTATTATTGATCTACTTCATTTAAATAATAATTTTAAAAATATTGAAGATATTGAGTATGAAGCATTATATACTTTAATAAAATTAATATATGAAAATAAAAAAATATATTCTGACTTTATTGAATTCAAAACACTTTTTAGTAATTTTATTTTACATATTTCTCAAATAATGGAAAATATTCAATTATCTAAAAGATCATCCTTTTTCTTAGAAAATATAATATCAAATTTAAAAATATTTTCATCTAGTAATAATAATATTTCAATAAATAATGAGGCTAAATTATTTGATGAAGAAAAATTAAATAGCACTTTTATGCTTAAATTAAATGCTAATGAAAATTATAATGAATTATATAATATTTATAAAAATATTAATGATAAATCAACAATAATTTATAAATGCATTGATAAATTTATTTCTGAAAAAAAACATAATAAAAATATTATAAATTTTTTAATTGAAATTAAAAATAGTAATTTAATATATTCAATTTTAGAAAAAATTATAGATAACATTCAAGATATTATGTTAGATATTCCAGATGCAAATGTAAAATTATTATATCTAATAAATAATATTAATTATAATAATAATAAAAAAGATGAATTTATAAATATTTTAAAAAATATGGATGAAAGTGATTCAGAAAATAGTACTGAGAGCGAGAGCGAAAGTGATGATTAATATAAAAAATTTATAATGTAAATTTTAGATAAAAATAATATTTTTATTATTTTTATTTTCAATAATTTAATATTTATTTAGTATTTATATAAAGTAAGATATTGATAAAATAATTAATGGTAAAAAAGACGCAAAATAACACCATAATTCACTTGTATTATTATAAAAATATTTAAAAGCAATAAGTACTGTAAATAATCCAACTATGATAAATATTGTTCCATATAATAATGGCATATAAACAAAAATATTAAATATTGTAATTAAAAAATAATAAGGATGATCAAAATCTTTTTTCCATTTCCAATATAAATGTCCATATTTTACAGATGTTATTAAATTATTTTTATCTGAAATAAATTTTAAATATTTTATGATAACATAAATAAAGTATATTAAATTTAATAAAAAATAGAATATATTGTATTTTTGATATATATTTTGACATAAAATAAATAAAACATTTGGTTGTAAATAATTAAATAAGGGAGCAAGTAATGTTGAATAATGATTTATACCATCTTTATTATCAATATCACTCCACATCAAATAATCCAAAAATTGCATAAAAGATACAAAAATAAAATATAAACCAACTATTAAATTTTCTTTACTATATTTTTTATTTCCATAAAATATAAGTAATAAAGATCCAATTACTCCTATTAAAAAAGTTAATAATGATGATTTTTTTGAAAAACACATTACTTATAATAATAATATATAATATTATATTATTATATATTATTATAATTTCTAATTTTGACTAATAGTATTTCTTTATTTGATAAAATTTTTATAGTTTATTCATAAAAATTTTTTGTCCAGAAACACCGCTCCGGATAAATTGGTACATATTTTTTACATAATCTTATAAATTCACTCTTTTCATCATCAAATGATTCAAATGGTAATCTTGGATCTTCTAACACAATATCTTTACTTGAAAAATCAATTCCCAAATAAGCAATATTCGCATTTAAATTTTTAGAAATTATCCAATAACCACTTCTTATATTTTCAACGGATCTGCGTGTTCCCTCTGGTGCAATAAATATTACATAATTATCTTTATCTTTAAGAGATTCTGATATATCTTGTGTTATTCCAGAACCTTTTTCTTTATATTTACTTTTATCAACAGAAATTAATTTAAATTTACTATCAAAAAAATATAAAAATGGTCTAACTATTTTTTCAAAATCTTTTTTCATTAAAACATATGTTGAATATCTTTCATGTAAATAAGCATAATAAAATAATGTACCAATAATAAAATCATAAATAGAAGTATGACTTCCAATAATAATTAACTTTGAAGGTAACTCATCTAATATGAAAGGAGACACTTTATAATTAAAATAGGATAATAATGATTTAAAAATATAACTGATGAAATAATCAAACTTTTTAAAATTCTTACTATAAAAATAAAATGATGTTAGTAATATATAACTTATTAAAAAATTATAAAAAAATTTCATTTTAATTATAATATATTATTATAATTAAACTTTATATATTACTTATAAAAAGTAAAATAATATTTTTTTATTTATGTACAATTAATTTTCTATTTAATTTATTATATTGTTTTTGTATTAACATATCATAATTTTTTTGTTGTTGCATTCTTAAATTATCATCTTCTTCCCTTTTTCTTTCCATATATTGATATCTTTTTCTATCTTCAGGTGTTGCATTATAAGATAATTTTGATCTATCATTTTCCAAATCATCAACAGAATTATAACTCTTATAACTAACCTTGTTTGGATCTATTAATAATGTTTCATCAATATGTGCTTTTTTATAATCTGTATATGATAAATTATTATTATTCATAGATCCAAAATCTTCTATTGAATTTAGACCTAAAAATGAAACATTCGAATTTCCAATTGAAGACTCTAATGCAGTTGGTTCCTGATATTCAATAAGTGCCTTACTTTTCTTTTTAGTTTTAATATTATCAAAATGTGCATTAAAAATATCATTATTAAAATTTTTACCAAATATTTTATTTTCATCTTCATGCTTTTTTATATCTTCTTTCATCAAATCTGCATAACCTTGATCAAAACTATCAGGAACTTTATATTTATCAAAAATTTGATTAAATTTATTAATATCAAATTGATCTTTACTTACATATATATTTTCTACACCCTCATTTATATCATCTTCATAATCAATCTTTTCAACTTTTCTATTCATTTTTATTTCATGAATATTTTCTTCTTCTGCTTTGCTTAATAAATAAATGTACGATTGAGTAATTAATTGAAATTTATCTTCATATTTCTTACCAGCCCTATCAGGATGATATTTTAATGCACATTTTTTATATGCCTTTTTTATATTAGTTATATTATAATCATTATATTCTAAACCTAATAACTCCCATGGATTATAAGTACTCTCAAACTTTTTTATTACATTATTTAAAAAGTCCTTCTTTTTATTTTCATTATTATCAAATTGTACTCTTCTATTACGTTCTTGTTCTTCAAACTGCTCTCTTTCATCATTAATACTTTTCTTAAATTTATTAACATTTTCATTAAAATTATATGGCGTAAATTCAATATTATCAAAACTAGGTTTTGGTATGGATAATTCATTATTTGAATTTGTTGGATAATTAAATAAATTATTTTGGTTGCCTTGATTATTTCTATTATAAAGATCATTAAAAACATTCCGCTCCATTAGAGCAGAATTATTCATTTCTCGGTTTTTTAATTTTTGTTGAACATCATAATTTTGATAATTATTATGAATTGGATAATTATTAGTTGGAATTTGATAATTATTATTTCTATAATCAGTATTTTTGTCAACATATTGATGTTGAGGTATATAATAATTATTGTTTATTATATGAGGCTCTTCAACATATTTTGGTTTAATATTCTTTTGCTGATATATTTTAGGGTGTTGTTGTTGCTGCTGCTGCTGTTTTGGTATAGCTTTTACCTTTTTTTTAACAACATAATTATTATTAGGGACTGATTCTTGATTACCCATTATATAACCTTAATATAATTTTAAAAAAAGATAAACCTATAATTTTAAATTATTTTTAGATAAAATTAAATAACATTCTGTTATAATAATTATTGTTAGTAAAAGTGGTATTGAGTTAGTATTCATTAACTTATATTTTAACATTTTCATATTTAGATTAGGTTCTTGTTGAAAATATTTGCCATCCATTCCACATTTAGACTCATCCTTTCGACAAGATTCAGCATAATTATGTATAATTTCATCATTTATAATGTCTTTAACACCAAATTTATTACACTTATTTAGATTTGAATAATCATTATCATATTTAGGTTCATAATAAATACAATTTTTACAAGAAGGTAAATCTGCATTTTTTATTATTCTATCTGAAGATAGTAAAGTTAATAATAAATATATAATTTTCATTATCTTTATCAATATATTAGTCTTTTATTTATTTTTAGAAATTATAACTAATTGTAGGATTATATTAAAAATTGATACTAAAAATATTAATATTTTTAATTTATTATTTAATAATAACTAAGTGATACATATTAATCCTATTTTAATGGTACTACATAAGCTATAATAATTTAAATTTTAAATTTAATTTTTTAACAATAATTAATTAAAAATGTTCATAATTTTATTAAGTTCTTTCTTATTTTCATTATCTTTTTTATGGTCTTTACCATTTTTATTAATTACAATATTTAAATGGCAGTTATATCATATAAAAGATAAACAAAAAGTAATGTTATTATCATCTAAAATTAAATATTCATCTATTAAGAAAGATAATCAGAAACCATCCGGTATTTTTATATACTATAATTATATTGGTATTTTTTTAGAAAAAGAAAATTCATCGGAAATATACTTATTAACTTCTATAAAAAAATATGAAGAATTAATTAAAAAAGAGAAAGCTGATAAAGAAGAGAAAAAAGAAGAGATAACACTTTTTGAAAGATTTGGAAATTATTCTTGGATAGAATATTCAAAAAGATCTTTTAATGTTACAAAATATAATAGCAGAGAAAATCAAAGTCAAATTATTGATGATATTATTAAATTATATAATAATAATAAATATTGTACATCATTTATTCATGGACTTCCTGGAAGCGGTAAATCAATGATTGGTATATTACTTTCAAAAGCTTTAAAATGTTCATTAGTTAGAACATTTAACCCATGTGAACCAGGTGATTCAATTAATTGTTTATATAATGAAGTGAATCCAAATGAAAATAACCCTTTAATAGTAGTTTTGGATGAAGTTGATATAATGTTAGATAAAATACATAATAATAAAATTATTCCACATACAAATATACCAACACAAATTCAAGATAAAACATCATGGAATCGTTTTTTTGATGATATAAATTTAGGGTTATATCCTTATACAATCTTTGTTTTAACATCTAATATATCGATAAATGATATTGAAATAAAATATGATAGTTCATATGTTAGAAATGGTAGGGTTCATATGAAAACCAAACTTTAATTTTTTTTAATTTTGTTTTTAATTTCAAATTTAATTTTTTAATAAATTAAATAATATTATAAAAATGTTACTAAATAAATAAATGAGACAAAGTATTAAAAAAATAAAATGCATTAAAACTATCAAAAAAGAGAATAAGCATATTTTTTTAAAAAGGTCAATCATTCGAAAACCAGTTAAAATCACCAAACATTTATTAAATAATATGAATATTAAATCATGTTTAAATTTAGTTAATGAATTAAACAAACCAAGTAATTACAATATTATGAGTAAATGTTTTTATAATATATTTAAAATATCAAGATTATTTCCACCTGCAAAAAATGAAAATAAATTTATATACGGTAAATTAATTGAATTAGAACTTATAAAAACATTTAATAAAACATTGTTATTATGTAATGATTTAGATAGCAAACATTCTTTTGGATCTGAATATAAAAATGATTGTGAAATTAATGGAAACAAATATTCAATTAAAGCTTCAAAAAATGGTGATAAAATAACTGTTATCAATAAATTAAATAAAAGAAATTATGATATTGATACATGTTTCATAATTATTAATATTAAAAATAGAAAATTATATATATTTCCTACAAAAATAGTTAATAAAGAATTAATTGTAAATAGTGATTCAAATATATCATTTAAACCAGCAATTTTTAATTATTTAGATAAATATTATAATCAATTTATTTATACATTTCCAGAAATGGATAATAAACAATATGAAAAGATTATGGATACTGAAGAAGTAAATGTTTATAATTATCTTCACAATAATTTTATTCAATAATTTCAATTTTTAATTTATCAAAAATATTCTCAAATGATGTAAAAACCCATAATTTTAAATGCAATTTTTGATATATATTGTATTTTTTTTTGTTTTCTTGATCAATATTATATACTATACTATTTTCATCATATTCAACAACTGCAATAGATTGAAACTTATAAGGTATAATTGTAATTTTTTCTTCCAAATTATATTCTGGAATATATACATTTAATCTATTTTTATCAATTTTAATAATATACCCAAAAGTTTCAATATTACTTTCAGCCTCCTTAATATCATATAGGAATTTTAATCGTCGGGTAACTCTATCAAATCTATGACAATTTTTTGTAAAAGTATTTATTTTCACTAAAATATTTTCTAGTAATTCTTTATTTAATAAATCTGTTTTTTTTAAAATAAGACCATGAATAAATAGATCTACTGCTCTTCTAATTGGGGAAGTAAAATGAGTATAATAATCATTATCTAATTTTGAGTGTGTTTGCTCTTCAGAGACTTTAGAAGGATCATATATTTTATAACATGCAGATTCTTCATTTCTAATCTTTAAATAATCAAATAATTTTTCATCAATCTCTTTTATAGAATTATTTAAAATATTTGTATGTGAGTTATGACTTCTCAATATAATATTTGATAGATTGAGATCAATCAAATATTTTGCAACAAATTTATTTGCATAAATCATCCAATACTCTACTAATTTATGAGAATCATCTATTATTTTATTATGAAAAAAACTTTTTGAAAAATCAAAAAATTCTTTCAATATACTATCTTTAATATATATTTTATCAAAATTATCATAATCATAATTATTAATATTCTTTACAATTGTTTCTTTTATTTCATAGTGAATAATATTATTATTACACACTTTTAATATTAATGATAATGCAAATCTATTACTATTTTCTAATAATGATAACATATCATCCGCATAATTATTAGGCAACATATTATATTTCTTAATAGGACTATAAACAGTACTTACTCGATCTAATATATTTAATAAATCATACTCAAAAAACTTAAAAGGAGATGCTATATGAATTCCTAATTCATATATTTTATTTTCATCATCTATTTTTTTAAAATGAAATGCATCATCAATGTCTTTTGATCCCAGAGGATCGATTGAAAATATTTCATAATCATGATTAATATTTTGAATACTTTCAATAAGTTTTATAGTATCATTCTTTTTAATATTATCAATTTTCATATTATTATTTTTAATATCATAAAAGTACCTTAAATGTTCATAAATATTTTCTAAATTATCAATTTTACCAATTACTTCAACTAAATTTCCAATGGGAAATTTATTAGTAATATTCCATTCTTTAAATTCAATAACAACATAAATCTTACTATTCTTATTAGAATTTTTATTATCATTATAAGATACATAAAAATTTGGATAATCTTTATTTGTAGGTTTAAATAAAAAAAGCGATTTATTTTTACTAGTTGAAAACCTAATTTTTGACTCTAAATCTAATATTCCTACTATCTTTTTTAAAGATCGTTCTTTTATACCTACCACTTCATTATTATATATAATAACAATATCATTTATTATTCCTCTATTATTAATAACTTCTTTATTATTAACATAAAAATTATCCTCTATTTTTATAATAGACCCATATTCTAAATTATCTTCATTGAAATTTATATTTTCTATATATTCTTTGTAATATTGCATTTTTTATTTATTATTTCTAAAAATAATAAATAAGAATTTAAATTAAGCAATTTTTTTTATTTTATTAATAAATTTTTTAAGATCTTTCTTTCTTCTTCTTTTCATCTCTTTTTTCTTCTTTTCTTTCTTCTTTTTTGATATCAGAAGCAGATTCGCCCTTTTTAGATTTTAAAAATAATTCAGCACAATCTGCTAATCTTCCAATATCTTTTCTCATAGTTCTTAAATTTTCTAAAGACTTATTAATACCGATAAGCTCAGTATGAAGAAGACTAATATATTCAAGAATATTATTTCCATCTTCATCTTCTAATAGTGTACAAATACCTCTATAAAACTCATTTTGTGATAAATCTACTGGAACTCTTTCATCATCTTCTTCATCTTCATCTGTTTCTTCTCCTTCTTCCATTTCAGATCCAGATTCATTTTCATTTTCTTGATCTTCGGAATTTGTTTCTTCTACTGTTTTTGTTTGTTCTTCTTTTGCCGACATTTTTATATAAATATATTATTTATTATCTTTTTAAGTAGATTAGCAAAAAAAATATTAATAATATTAAAAATATTAATAATAACTTATATTTTTGAATAGTTACTAGAATAATATTTAAAATAAAATTTAAATCTTTTATTTTTACTTCATTGCTATAATCAAACTCTTTTTTAATAGTTTCATAAATTTCTGGTTTTATAAAATTATCTTTTTCATTATTTAATTGATTTTTATCTATTCTTGTAATTGTCATTACAATATTTTTTTTCATAAGAGTTATTTCTTAATAGGAAAAAAATATATTTAAAAAAACCATTCACTTAATATTTTTGTATAAAATGCAACTAATGCTACTATTATTATTAAAAATACTAATAATAACATTTTTCTTTTTTTATTCTCAATATTTAATTTAAAAATTTCGGGTTTCCAAAAAAATATAAATATTAGTAAAAGCAAATATATTAAAATTGTATATTTTAAATTCATTCTAATTAAGAATTAGATTTATTTTTCCATTATTTTTTTCACATATATAATTAATTTAATGAAAATATTAAAACATACTTTAGCAATTATTTTTATTACTCTTATCTTTTATTTATCAAATAAAACTATTTTTAAGAAAAATATAAAAGAGAATTATTTAACTTATTTTTTACCATTTTATGATAAAAATACATCTAGTTTAGCAAATTTTTATAATAACAATGAAAATAATTTAAATTATTTTAAAAAAAAATTTAATTACTATATTTTAAAATTTGGTGTAATTAGTAATGATTTTAATTTTACAAATATTGTAGTAAGTGATTATATCAGTAAAAGTAATTTATATAAAGCAACTATTCAAAAAATTAATAATAGATTACATGGTTTAGAAGAATTATTAACTAATCAATTAAATTTTAATTTAAATAATTATGCAACAATAATATATTATTCAGAAACATTAAAAGGGAATATTGATAATGTTAGATTAGTAACTTCATTATATAACTTATATATTTATATTTTTACAAAAAAACAATATGGAATATATAATTTAGATAATATACCATTTGGATGTATTATTGGAATATTAAATCCACCAAGTGTATTTTGTTTATATTATAAAAAATTTTTTGGTGATTTAGGTTATACTGAAAATATTGATTATAAAATTAAATTATATAATAATATTAATGATTTATTTGATGGATTTATAAATAATGAATGTCAGTTAATTGTATTAAGTGATGTATTTCCAAGTAATGAAATAATAAATAAATTAAATAATGTATTAGATTCTAATATTATTTTATTACCTTTTGATGTTAGTAAAGAACAATTATTCCTTAAACAAAACCCGCATGTAAATATTCAATATGTTGATTTAAATTTACTAGGTAAATCTTATTTACCTAGAAAATTTGGTAATTATGAATATACAAAAAATAGACCAACATTAAAAATGGGTAGTATACATAAAATATTATTAACAAATAAAGATACTGACCCAAAATATACATATGATATTATAAAATTCTTTTTTGAAAACTGGAAATATATTAACAAAACACTTATTGATAAAGCATATAAAATATCAAAAATTGAAATTGATAATAATAATATTGGATATTTAGATTATCATTCAGGTGTTCTTAAATATTTTAATGACATTGGATTAATTACAAATACTAACAATGATAATTGTAAATATTTATATGGAGTTATGGCGTGTAATGAGAAAAATCTTGCAAATAATGGATTACTTTTACCAAAATAAAAAGGTTATTTAACAGTAATTTTTATTTTATATGTTATAAAATAAAAATATTAAAAATTGTGTAATGAAGTTTACTGTAGGCTGAAAATGCATGACAAGTGCACTGATTTTGCTGAATTTTTGAAAATTCCCAAAAATCGCATTTTAAAACTCTTTGTTATTTTTCTTTTGTACTATTTTAAATTTTACAATTTTTAAAAACGGATTTTACTGTTTGGCTGAAAATGCATGACACGTGCACTGATTTTGCTGAATTTTTGACATCTTCAAAACATCTTCAAAAATGATTTTTTTAGAGCTATAAATTTTACCGTTCTTTTTTATTTGTTATTTTTTTAAAAATGGATTTTTAAAGAACAAATTTTACTGTTGGCTGAAAATGCATGACACGTGCACTGATTTTGCTGAATTTTTAATATTTCAAAAAATCGGAATTTTAAATTTACTGTTAAATTTCTTTTGTAATTTTTTAAATTTTGCAATTTTTAAGTACGGATTTTACTGTTGGCTGAAAATGCATGACACGTGCATTGATTTTGCTGAATTTTTGCAACCTTAAAAAATATTACTTTTTTTCCTCCTTGTTAAATTTTTTTTGTACTTTTTTAAAAATTGCATTTTTAAAGAACAAATTTTACTGTTTGGCTGAAAATGCATGACACGTGCACTGATTTTGCTGAAAAATGGATTTTCGATTTTTTACTTAAAATTACTTAAAAGTCGGATCAATGAAAAAATAAGTGTTTATTTTTATCAACACTTTATTGAAATAGTAAAAATGTCAAAAATATTCATTATAGTCCTACCCCTAAGACTACGATGAAATGTTGGGTAAATATTTTTCATTGTAATATTACAATATTTTTGAAACAAATATTTTAAAAATCATTTATTGTAGTCTTAGGGATAGGACTAGAATGAAAAAAACCAGCAATTTTTTATATTGATGTTTTTACAATATAATTTTTAAGTTTTTTTACTAAATTTTTTAAAAATATGCAATTTTAAGTAATTTTTTAAGTAAAAAAAATAGA
>JACCDO011529913.1_pt1 | contig 15086 bp, 14 predicted proteins | sample 7446101 | NCBI WGS metagenome assembly JACCDO01 (sample SAMN15323440, study PRJNA562643) | freshwater metagenome | isolation source: river surface water | place: USA:Blue River Watershed | collected 2017-08-16
GGCAATTTATCAATGATTAGGCAGATTACTAATACGAAATTTTGGTATAATGATGCCGAAAATAAATAAGAATAAATTGAACTTTAAAATATATGTAATCAACAATGATTAATTGCAACGAATAATAGATTATTGCATACAACCACTCAATCAAAAGAGTTATAAATTTGTGCTGCTAATAAAAGAGTTATATAAGATGATGGCTGCAGATATCGGTTGCAAGGATATTGTCGATTTGTTACCTATTTGCACATAATTGTTAATTTACATTTGCAAAATATATATGGTGAAACTGTATTGATAATTGCTGTTGAGAAGGATCATAGTGATGTTGCCGATACGTTATTAGCTCATAATTGTAATGTAGATGTGCAGGATAATCGAGAATTGACTCCGTCGGAACCGCAACTGGCATCACAAGAAGGCTCTGATATTTGTGTTGGTACAGAGTAACTACTTACTATTGCCGTCATCACCATCACTAATATAATCATCATCATCATCACCAGCAGCAGCAGCAGCAGCACTACATACAAAGCGAGTAGTACAGACTCCAGTAGTAATACAGCGAGTTGATACTGCTCTGACGACGAGTAATGAGAAGGTGTTGTGCGACATGTTCCTCTTGTAGAATATTATGCGGTACATATAGCCAGGGACCATAGCGACAGTGTAGTAGTTGTAGTAGTAGTAGTAGTAGTAGTCTTTACTTCACTCGTCGCACTACCGGTACTCATCAACTAAGTTGATTCAACTTCAATTGTGAATCGCTGGATGATGTCATCATTATTGGTACATTTTAATAAATCATTTGGAACAGAGTGTGTCTAGTATATAATCGATCATTATCATATCGATTATTTAGGGCATCGATGATTAACACGAACTGTGTATGTTGATAGTATTTTCAAACTTCCGTTGCTATAAGTAATGACCGGGCGGTCCTCGCTAATTTGAACTTTGGTTGAAAAAAAAAAGAAGAACACTTGGCGATGGATGTTATGAGGAAGAGTCTACTGAAGAATCTTTGCAAAAATGACTGTCAGGATATAAATGGTGACACTGCATTAATAATTGCTGCTTCTAATGGTCAAAAGGATATCATCGATGAATTATTAGCTCATCATAATTGTAAAATAGATTTGCAGAATAATGAAGGTGATACGGCATTAATAATTGCTGCTTCTAATGGTCACAAAGATGTTGTCGATGCATTGCTAGCTCATCATAATTGTAATGTAGATTTGCAGAATATAAATGGTGAAACTGCATTAATGGGGGCTGTTGATCATGGTCACAAAGATGTTGTTGATGCATTGCTAGCTCATAATTGTAATATAGATTTGCAGAATATATATGTTGAAACTGCATTACTAAGGGCTGCTGCGAATGGTTCAAAGGATATCGTCGATGCGTTATTAGCTCATAATTGTAATCTGGATATACAGGATAAGACTGGTTGGAATGCATTGATATTTGCAGTTGACCATGGTCACAAGGATGTTGTCGATGCATTGCTAGCTCATAATTGTAATGTGGATGTGCATAGTAATGATGATTGGAATGCATTGTTGATTGCTGTTAATCTTGGTCACAAGGACATTGCCAATGCATTGCTAGCTCATAATTGTAATGTAGATATGCAGAATATAAATGGTAAAACTGCATTGATTATCGCTGCTGAGAAGGGTCTTACTGATGTTGTCGATACGTTATTAGCTCGTAAATGTAATGTAGATGTGCAGGATGATGAATATGGTTTAACTGCATTAATGATTGCTGCTTGTTATGGAAACAATGACATTGTTTATTTGTTATTAGCACATAATTGTAACCTGGATGTGCAAAATATATATGGTGAAACTGCGCTAATTATCGCTGCTGAGAAAGATTATAGTGATGTTGTTGATATGTTATTAGCTCATAAGTGTAACCTGGATTTGCAGAATAATAAAAAGGTATGAATGCATTAATGCTTGCGAAGAAGAATAAATACGTCGAGATAGTTGATTTAATCGAGAATCAAGTCCGTCGGAATCGCAATTGGGAGTACAGGAAGGCTCTGATGCTGGTGCTGGCAGAGAGCAAGAAGTACTTACCATCGTCATCATCGTCAGCACTAGATACAGAGCGAGTAGTTCTAGTAGGAGAGCAGACCCAAATAGGAATACAGCGTGTGGGTGTCGCTCAAACGACAAATACCTGTACCATGCAAGTATTGTGTGACATGTTCCTCTTGCAGCATATTATGCGATACATATAGCCATGGAGTAGAAGTATATCGTAGCGTTGTTAGTTAGTTAGTTATATATATATATATATTACGTTACTTTGTTAGTCTAAAGCACTATATATACGTAAAATGATGAACATATTAATATTAATCTTACTTAAGAATCCTTTCACTTTCCTCTTATCTTTTCTTCTGATTTGTCTCATCATTCATCATCTCTATTCATCAACTCAATTCATCAATCATCATTACTAGATGAAAATGATGATTGTATCATTATAAATATATTAATTAAATTGTAAGTAAGCATCATCATCATCATCTACCGGTAGGAGGCTAAGTCGATTGTATATAGTCTAGAGTATGTGGGGCCGGGTTTTAACAAAGACGTTTTTTCTGATCGATAAAGTTTGTCAAACATTTGACCTTATTAATACCCCTGGGTAACATGGCTCCTAAAAAAGAAAAGAAGAAGAAGGATGAGGAGGAGAAAGTAGAGGAAAGTGAATATGCGTCCATGGATCTTGAAATGCTTCGAGAAGTTGTACCTATGTTGAGACAACAATTAGAGAAATCTATGCTTGACCGAAACTATGTACAATTGGAAAGGGTAAATTATTAAATATATTTAATAATTATCTCATACTTATTTTAATATTTTTACATAGGATGCAATCCAACAATATTTTGATATAACAAAACGCGAAGTTCACGAAATAGATTTATCTGTATTGGCTAAAGATAGAGAAATGGAAATACTTGAGGATAATCATAGAGTAGAATTACGAGTTTATCAACAAAAGGTTAAACATTTAGAGTATGAGCATCGCAATAATATCAAAGCAATTGTGAAAGATGGTACAGGTCTACTAGAAAGCGAACAAAGCACACATGATTTAAAAGAGAGAGACCTATTAAAAAGTAAGGAACAAATAAAGTTTGCAAGAATGGAGCTAGAGTTGGTAAATGCTAGTAAAGTTGGTGAAATTCGGCAACAGCACGAAAAACAACTAATTAAATTAAGGCAACAATTTGATGATAGTTTATTGGAGTTAACTTCAAGATGTGAATCAAAATTAAAACTTTTGGAAAACGAACTAGAATTACGGCGTCGAGTTGAGGTACACGAAGTTGAAGAACGTAAAAATCAACATATCAATGATTTAGTTAAAAACCATAAAAAAGCATTTGGCCAAATGAAAGCATACTACAATAATATCACTGGTGGCAACTTAAGTTTGATAAAAAATTTGCAAAAACAATTGGAAGAACTAAAAGAAAGATCGATTACGAATAAAAAAATGTTACTGGAATATAATTCTAAAAATGTTGAGTTAGCTAAACCATTAGCTGAAGTAACTGCTGAAATAACAGAAGTTCAGACATTATTGAGAGAAAGAACTAAAGACCAGATGGCGCTGCGTAATGCTCATAGTAGGTTGACTTCTATTAATAAATATTCATCTACCATGAAAATTAAGTTACAAGATTTAGAAAACGAATATTCTAAAGTTCAACTGGAAAGAAATGATCTTTATAATTCATTCGAGGATAGTATACAACGTGTTCAACAACAATCTGACTTTCACAATCAATTATTGGAACAAAGATTACGTGCTGTAGAAAGTGGAGTTGAAAAAGCCACACTCCAAGTTGAAGAAATAATACGTGCGGCAAATTTGGACTCCTCTGACATGGCAAAAGTTATGGTTGCATTGAATCAAATGCTTCTAGCTAAAGACGATGCACTTCGTGATGTTAAATTTTTAGTCGTTAAATTACAAAAAACATTCAATGACTCTTTAGATACATATTCCGCAAAAATGAAAGATTTGGGTATTCCAATTGAAGAAATTGAGTCATTAGGATTTACCCAAGAAAGCTTACCAGCAGGTAGCACTACTGCACCAGCTTACCTTGTAGCGTAATATTTCGCATTTGTCATTTGTATATAATATATTTTACTTATATTGTCGTGAACATGACGTTAGAAAAACTTTTTAAACTCTTTAATAACGCTTTAGCTATTTCAATTCCTTCGGGTGGATTCATGTTAGGAAAAGTAACAAATAATTCAGCATCTATAGAAGAAACGGCGATGATTAAATGTCCAGTATCAAAAGCACTGTATGCAATTGAATGATCTAATGAAGGTGGATCAGCCATTATATATGTTTGTGAATGTTTTTCTGTCACTTGCTTCGACAAGTCCTTGTGAGGTAAACTTTGTGATAATAAACTGCAATCTGGGGATGACGTTCCTAATCTTACGCATAAAGCAAGACGTTGATACTGTGTAAAGATTCGGTCGCGAGAAACCTGAGTGTCATTAGGAAAATCAAATGGCGATGAAACCCATTGTGAACAAATTCCTTCAATATGTGCCTTATATAAAAAATGTAAACAACCGAAATCAGTTATATATTTTGATGAAATATTAAATTGAGATTCTTTTGCGAATAATATACGTTCTTTTATACCCGGTTTCAATAACTGGTTCTCAAACTCCACCCGACAATCGTGCAATTCTTTGAACATTGAAGGATCGGAGGATGTAGATATTAATACCAATGATAAATCTATGACGCGAATATTGCATATATACGCTTGTAAAAAAGCCTTTTCATTAAATGACGGTAAACATAAAGGTACCCAATTTTGATCATGAGATTTTAATGAATTTGAGTTTCCAACAAAATGGCTTAGAAGTAAAATATCTGAAACGTGTAAATAAATATTAATCGACTGATTGGTACAATATGCTACCAAAGAATCTTCATACATCAAAACGCCCCATGCCGCTCCAGAATTTATAACACAATTTTTTAATTGCAACGATATTTCATCTCTTAAATCTTTGTCCATGACAAAACCTTTCGCTGCTTCAAATGATATAGATATTGGTGCTAAGTCCGCATGACATGCAGCATTCATTAACCTTGTTGTATCTAAACCAAGAAGGTCGCGTAAATCCTTTGATGAATTATTTTTCAATACATCGTGTACTTTAGCTGTTAATATTAACAAAATTTGCTTATACATAAATTCCAACTGCAATTTAAGTATTGATTCCGGTTCATCGGTGGAAGATATACAAATAAAGTACAAAGATTCTTTAATATAATAGACAAATTTTCGATTTCCTGCTTTAATACAAACTAATTCATCTCCGGAATCTTGTACCATTGAAATTACAGCTTGTAGTAAACCAAAAGTTGTTACTAATTCTTGCTCATCGCCATATCTAGAATATATAGGTTTTCCGCTGGAGCTTAAAACAAATATGTGCTTCCTATGCAGCTCCCAATCTTCCTCCAGAACGTATCTATCTTCTGCTATTTCACTGCCCGTTTTGGAATATATTCTTGACCTGCTTTCACTTTCATCGGTAATATGAGTGCTAGGTAATTCATTATTGTGTCCAAGTGATATATACTCGTCCATTTCTTGTATACTTTGTAGTTTTGTTAATGTTTTGGATAAACAAGTTTTAACTTTTCATGCAACTTTTGAAATTATTGACTGTGAAGCGAGCTATGTTGAAAAGGTTCCCACAAAGATAACATCACCTGTTATCGAGGGTTTATAAATTACTCTAGTATCGTATCGATTAATCGATTTTGCGATAATGGTACCGGTAAGAAGAAAAGCTAAATTACATTAAAATGACATCCACGTATCAAAACATCGAGAATACTATACGCTATTGTGTTAAATAAGTAGCAATACTTTTATTAATTATTACCACTCTAGCTTTTTTATTTTTTGGTTCCGAAATTGAGGAATCCATTTTCTGAATTCTCGTAAAAGAGTATTAATTTTCTGAGCGTCACAGGGAGAGTTATTAAGCAAAAAGAAAGAGCAAGTTTCACTAGAAGAAGAATATAGTTCTTGTTCGAAAGATATGCACATAATTTAAATTTAGAGTATTTGTGCTGTCATATTTAAAATATAATGTCTGAATTTTTAAAGCAAGCGAAAGCAATGTTTGTTGTTGAGAAAAAGAAAGAATGGTATGAAGAATTAGAGGAAGAAGTTTGTGCATTTTGTCCAACTATGTCGTATGAACAACGTCTATCAGGGTTTATAATTTGTATGATACTTGGATTTATAATATCAATGGGATCATTATTTCGTTTAGGTCAATTATTAGTTGGTAATCCAACTCCATTTGCTACAATGTATACTTTAGGAAATGTCATTAGTATAAGTGCAACGTGTTTTTTATATGGACCTTGGGCTCAAATAAAATCGATGTTTGCACCAACAAGATATGTTACAACCACATTGTATATTTGCTTCATGGTTTTGACTTTGTTCTTGGCATTTTATCCGAATCATATTCCTGGTAGACTGCCTCTTTTAGTTTTGTCAATACTTTGTCAATTTCTTGCATTGATATGGTAATAACATTATCTATATATCTTGATCCAAAATAAAATATAACTTTATTATTATTTAGGTATTCCCTCTCCTTTATTCCTTATGGTAGAGATTTTGTCAAAAATTGTTGTATAACAACTTTCGGATGTAATCGTTGTTTCAATGATAATAATGGTTATTCATTAGCCCCTTCAAATGTGTAGTATAGAAAGTAAGAATGATTATTTTATTTACATAGTAAATAATACTGCGATATATTACTATATAAGTAGATAGATATAGGTATATATTATAATTAATCTATCATTTTGACTTTACTTTGTATTTCTTGTAACAAATATACAACCTTCGATGGTTTTCCTTCTAAGTAAGGTGTTCTCTTTCCATAGCATGAATAAAATCCCATTTTGACAACTACAGGTGCACTGCTAGCATCAGTCCACGATAAACATGATCCAAATGGTGGTGTATATAAATGAAGTGATAACGCTGGTTGATGAAGTGGATTACCAATTTTATGAAGAGATTGATCCACTATATAACTTATTTGTCCCTCGGAGATGAAACTAGTTTTTGTTTTAATTAATTCATTGTCACTAATATACTTATACTGAACTTCTCGCAAACATCCGCTTAAAGTTTTAATGAAACAACCATCAGCTGGATGATTATGTATAGAAGATTCTCTATTACTATTCCAGCAAAGTAGAAGCAGCGTGTAATTCACGTTATCTGTCAATATTAAATTTCTTGTATATGATTTTTCTGGATCAATAAAAGTATATTTATTTACTTCATCTGGTGGTAATTTTAACGATGAAAGAACGCGAACAATATTTTTTTCTCTAGTTTTAAAACTAGTATCTTTATTTGCAAAAACTAATTTTAGCGCAGATTTAAGCTCGTCAACAGCAACAATATCTCGCATATCTTCAAATGGATCCTTAAGAGCAGATAAATCTTTTTGACCTTCACAAATACCATTCATACAAAGAAGTGAAATATCTTCCTCATTTAAAGACTCCTTCTTAACTTCGGAACATTTAGAATTAGTAACAACACTTATACCGCTCATTGAACACAAAGACTGTTCACGAAGATCCTCGCTGTTGCTTCGAATTTCTTTAATATTGGTGGGCATGTATTAAACTTTGGTAACCCAGAGTGAAGTTGAAGATTAAGGGAAGTTCCTCCTGGAGGTTTTTGCCAGTTCCAGGAAATCCGACAAGCATAGAGAATCCTGGAAATACCTATGAGAAGGCTATGAGAAGGCAAACTAATCCGGTTGAATAAATACAGAGATACACGTGTTTGGTTAAAATACCTTTTTATCTCTGCATAGACGTAACGGAATAACTGTAATAGAAGTAGTAGGGCTCGGTGTAAGTATAATAGGACCCTAATCAATGAATAAAAGTAAATAATAATAATAATAATAATAATAATAATTAACTATAAAACTAAAAGTACAATATGAATTGAGAAACCGGATATCAATTCCATTTCTTTTGATAAAAACATTAAATGTTTTCAAAATTAGTCATGTATAAAAGTGCATATGCATAATAAAAGGGAAAATACAATAAAACTAAGTAATTATAATATAATATGATACTATTAAAATCATTTTAAATTTTTTTTTTCTTAAACCTTACCGTCGTCCATATGATAGCAAAAAGAAAAGTAAAAAAAGAAGAAAAGAATGGCGAGATGTTGTGCGGTGATCACTGGGGATGGGATAACAGGAAGTCTAATGCTCCATCAAGCACAAGAGGAAGCTCCAACTACAATAGATGGAGTAATCAAAGGGTTAACTCCGGTAAGGAAATAGTAATTATCTTAATTTAAAACTTTTTTATGTTAATTTTTAACTTTGATGCATTATAATAGGGTAAACATGGCTTACATGTTCACGTATTTGGTGACTTTACAGAAGGTTTTATTTCTGCTGGTGGAATATTCAATCCATTTGGACGTAATCATGGTGCACCTGATGATGAAGAAAGGATGGTTGGTGATTTAGGTAATATTGATGCGGATGCAGATGGAGTTGCGAATGTTAATATTGAGGATAGACAAGTTAAATTAATTGGTCCGCATTCTATTATTGGTAGATGTTTATTAGTAAAATCATCGGAGGATGACCTTGGAAGAGGTGGACATGAGTATTCTCTCTCAACAGGAAATAGTGGTAGCCGTATTGCTGGTGGGGTTGTTGGTATTGCTGCCAGTTAAATAATATGTAAAAGATAATATATATAATCTCTATTATTTATGAACATAATTTACATTTCTTCACTGCTATCGCGAAAAGCAATATAATCAGATATTGGAGTATACTTACTCTCCATTATAATATTTTTCGCAACTTTTTTCGACTTTACAGACGATATTAGCAATCTTCTATTCTTTCCAATTAAAAAATTCTCGCAGAATGAGATAAAATCTTTCATCTTTAAATTTTTAATAGCATTTATCTCATCTTGGTGTCTATCAAAATTTGGAGTTGTATTTAAATTAGTCGCAAACAATATTTCACTCCAAAATCGATTTGCTTGACTTGTCAGTCTAGCATCTGGTTCTGCTTTTCGAACTATTATACCATTACAGTAAGAGTTGAACATTTCTTTCGACATACCTCTCAATGATGGTAATGCTTCAAGGCTAATAAAGTCTTCAATCTTTTTCACCAATTCATCACCATGAAGTATTGAAGATTGAACAACAAAAGCAAGTGAATAAATTCCTTCGCGAAACTTTAATCCAGAATATACTATATATCCTAACTGCTGCTTAGTTCTCAGACTATTATAAAATACTTGTTCAACAGCTTCAGCCAATAACTCAACATAAACATAATCTTCAATTTTATATGATGGTAACTGGAAATAAAATGTAGCTGCTGAATTGTCATCATTTTCATTGGGTTCGGTTTCTCTTATTATAAGACCACTGCTGTTTAATGTTGAAATATCCTTTACTTTTATGGTACGTCTATTAGATCTATCTTCAAGGGGCAACGGCTTAAATGGAATATAATTTTCCATTATAGAAATTAAGGTGCTAATGGTATCTCTCTTTAGATTACCTGTTGCAAGGACAGTCCCGTAACTACTTCTAATTGTGTTTTCCAAAAATAAATCAATGTCAGAAATAGTTGATGAATCCATTTTATCTATCAGAGTTTCAATAGGAAATTGAAGTGTTTCTAATGCCAGAGTCGAAAAATAACTACAATGACTGTATGGCTGTTGCACTTTCCAATTATATAAATTTCTCTTGATTAACTCCCTGTATCGATTGTAAGTGGCTGAATTGGGTCGAAATCGGGCCAGACTCTTGATTATTTCATCTATAAAAACGAATATTTTGTCATTAAAGCCAGAAAATATGAGCTGTATGCCTTTACTAGTGAAATCGATATCAAATGACAATCCGGCAAGTCTAGCCTCGTATAAATATTCGTTGATGCTATCCGTAAAACAGGCTGAAAATAACTTCGAATTGACAATATAATCTGGTGTAAATTTAACTTTATCAACGGATAGTAACACAATAATGTATGCTTTAGGCTGCTTAAATACGCTATCCAATTTATACCAAACTCTCCATTTGTCATCGTCTCTTAAAATATCGGGCGCTTCATTCAATGCTACTAGTTTCGATGCTGCATTTATGTATGTAGACTTTGATATAATATCAAAGTTCTCGGGTAGTAGGTAATTAGGATTAGGATACCTCAAAGTTTTGTACGAACTAAAAGATATCTTTTCCCACGCTTTTGTTTCGCTATTTAAATCTGTAATATTGTTGTATTCAGTATTGTAAAATCGGCCAATTGATGTTGTTTTGCCTTCAAAATCTTTTGAGACAACTTTTATCCTTACATTTTCTGCGTTCAATTCGTTCAAATAATTAGTAATGGCAGAATCGGATGGGACAAATAAGTATGAGCCAATCAAGTAGTCTGAAGGATTATTATATATTTGCATTTCAGATGCAATTGTAGAAACAGTTTGGGCAGGTTCTGCTTTTTCGCTAAAATTAAATGATAATTGCGACAACAATGACACCTCCCTGAATACATATGGCGGAATAGGTACATTTTTCAACAAATCTATATATCCAAAAATAATACTGATAATTTCATTTCTATGCTTAAACCCTAAATCAGTTAAGTCGACGGTGACTTCAAATGTTTGACAATCTGAAATTTCAATTGATGGAGCAGCTGAAATGCCATTACACCAACCATTTTTAATTAATAAACTTCGGATACTACCAACTCCTTCATGCCCCAATAAATGAGATATTATTAGTTCAGGTTTGGTTTTTAATAGCAGATATTTTTCCTCTTGGGACTTGATCCATATGGGCCAAGACAAAATAAGTTTTTTGGTTTCACCAATAGGCACTATTTCAAGTAAACTGGCACTATTTTGACTGTTGTACGGCTTTATTTTACCCCACCAATCTAAGTATGGATTTTGAATATCTTTATTCTTTATTCCTGTAAAATATTTCTTCGTCATTTTTTCAAGTTCGTCTAGTGATTGCGATCCAACTATACACAAAGTCATTATATTCGATGAGTAGTATTTATTATAAAATTCAAGTAATTGCTGTCGAATATCAATATTCTGTGCAATAGTGTCCGTTAATAATGTTTTCTTGTTGCCAGTAGCAAACTTGTGTAATGGGTGGAAGTAATTCGCACTATCTTTTTCTAACTATAATAAAATAAAATAAGAAAATAAGAAATAATGATAATAAACTGTACGTGGGATAAAGTTTAGCCTCAAAAAAATACGTATTTTCTATCATTATTAATACTAATTCTGTGAGAAAATTAGCAAAATGTAACTTTTCATTGGCTACTTTAATCCAAAACCTACCTGATATAATCTAAAACCGTCATTATTTATATTTTTAGAATGCTCACTGTCGATTGCATTTAATTCCCTTTCCGTTGCACTTTGTGTAAATAATGGCGCTACAAAGAAATCAGAAAACCGTTCTAATCCTTCATCTAAATGATCTACATTAATATCAAAATAATACACTGTGTCTTCATTATCTGTATATGCATTTGAACTTCCTCCATGAGATGCTAAATATTCAGCATACTCTGATTCTACCGGATACTTTTTAGTACCTAAAAATAACATGTGCTCATTAAAATGAGCCAAACCTGGTACATTGACTGGATCAAGTAGCGATCCGGCATGAACTGCTAAAGAACATGCTGCTCTAGATGATGACGAATCTGAAATAAGTAGAACTCGAAGGGCATTCGGCAGTGTGATAGCACGATAGTCTCTATCATCTATTGAGCTTTTAGTAACGTAATCGTGATCATTAAAAGTTTTCTTTACATTACTCCCATTTGCACTGGATGGTAGCATTGATGATGCAAAATAAGACGTGAGGATTGCACGATTAAGAATAGATACAATGCGAAACGATCCATCTCTGCTTGATTTTGGTGCTATATTAGTTTCTCCAGGTGCATTGTGACAATATGCATATTTTGTCCTTCTATGAAGCCTACTATAGCTTGACAATAATCCATAATTCAAGCAAAGGCAAACAAATATAACAAATATTTTGAGACTAGTTTGAATGGTAAGCATTACTCCTCGCTGTTTGGAAACAAGCTTTAGAGATTCTTGGAGAAATCTGCAGCAATCTGTCAGCAGAAACTCAGCAAGTCAGTCTGGGCGATATTCTAAGTGATATTCTGAATTCTGAGTCGAGACTCTCGAGTCCGACTAGTCGAGACTGTACCGGTGTATGGAACGATGGATTTGTGTGTGCGTGTGTGGTAAAGTTATAGCTTATACCATCTTGCCATCATAAATATTTGTCAATCAATGATATGTTTTCTATAAAATCTGACTATAGCTGATGCAATGTACCGTATGTTCCTCGGATCCCGGGATCCGGTCCTTCTCAAGAGAAAGTTTTTTACTATTTTAAAAAAAGGGATAAAAATGCATCATTATGCTATGGTTAACTAAACGTACACCACAATAGCAGAAACGATTACTGCAAAACTTCATAGTTTTCTAGATCTGTCGAGAGAAACCGTCTATTGACACAGAAATTAACGTATTTAATGCAATAAAGTTTATTTTGTTTCTATAATATTAATTTCAAAAATGTATTCCGACATGGACAGTATAGATGGTGATAGTAGTAATAGTAGTAATATTAGTAGTAGCAGTTTAGATTCTGATGAAGAAATAAGGTTCAGTGAATACATTTTATCAAACAGTGGTAAAGCTGCATTAGAAGCTGAAAATGTCAATATTTTAAAAATCTATGATAAAATGAATAAAAAGAAACTAAGGATATTGAGTAAAAAGCTTTATAAAAACAAAATTAATACAAATGATGATCAAGATCAAAATATTCAATTAAAATATGTAGATTTAGAGACTGGTGATAAAGTAATTAAATACCCAAATATACTTAAATATAACGATGATGAAATAGATTCGGTCAGCGACGATAGCAGCTTATCTTCAAGTGATTCAGATGTTGAAGAAATTTTGGCGCCAATTTTTCCTGAATGGATAAAATGGACTACGTTGTCAAGTTTTTCGAAAGTATACTTCAAAATTAATATTCCATCAAGTATGAACGAAATATTAGATTACTATGGAGTTTACACTCTTGAAGCTCCAAGTACATTCTTTGGTACGATAGCAAGAACTGCAATCAATGGAGTTTATTTTTCTGCTACTGGTATTACCAATTCTATTATTTCTTTGACAAAGTGGATTTCATTCTTCGTTTTTCAACGTAAAAATCGTGGGGAATTAAAATTATGATATTATAAAATTTGTTATATTTGTAAAATTAAATGTTTTATTTTATGGGATACATTTTTTGTTTTTAATATAAGTTACATATTTATATCTACATTTCTTTCTCCATGTCATTTATCGCATCATTTGCAATCTTCGCTATAGTTTGACCAAAGTAAAGTACAATTGACCCAATAACTAAGTAAACATACCATGGAAAGTTCATACTGTTTTCTGAAAATAATGCCTTACCAACAGATCCAGCATATACGATACCAAAAGTACCTGGGGCAAAGCCGAGGAATGTTGCAGTGAGGAATGACCAAAAATTGACTGAAGTTACTCCATATATGTAATTAGATATTGCAAATGGAAGAAGTGGAGATAAACGAAGCAATAGAATAACTTTAAATCCTTCTTTAGTGATTGCTTTATCAATTGCTTTCCATCTTTTTGATGAAGAAATCATTTTTTGTGCCCAAGTTTTGAAAAACGTTCTTCCGATATAAAAACTAATACATGCTGCAGCAGTTGCACTTGATAATACAATTAAAGTACCAGGAATTAATCCGAATAAATATCCACTCGAGGCTGTTAGTGGCATAGCAGGTATAGCTAAAATCTCGGCTGCAATATATATTGCAGCAAAATATAAGTATCCGTAAACACCAAGACTTGAAATCTTATTTATTGACTCATTTACTATTAAATTAAAATCAATTCCCCCATTTTTTACTAAAGCTATTACTCCTATTGCGACTAGAGAAAATACAGCTCCTAAAACTAGTTTCAATTTGTTGTCATTATTATTTGTTGTTATATCATTATTAGCGTATATTCTAAGTTGCCGCTGTCTGCAATCAAAATTCTTGTTACTATAGCGTAAGCTGAAATTTCTTTGACTTAATTTGATTGGTAAATCTTGGCTAATTAAAAATTTAATACCACTTGAACTTACTAATTTATTTTTATATGATGGGTTTAACTTCTGCAATGAAGAGAAACTTAACACCTTCTGTGTCACGAAAAGAAGCAAAAACAATGATACCAAGTGGAACTTCATGGCTATATCCCCAAGAGCTTTTAATTAGCCTTCAGGTGTGATGTAAGTGTGTGAGTCACTGTAGTTCTTTCTTCATGGTTCCGGAACTATTTTTGTTAATTAATCTTATCAGTCATCTAGATATTCTTTTCCTCCAGTCTTTAGTGGCATAGTCACTGCCAAGGAAATCTTCAAGGGCTCTGATTAAATCTCCAAGAAATATTTGAAAGACCTATTTGTCATTTGATTTTTGAAAGTTCCCCGAACTGTTCCCGCGCGAAATTTTTTTTCCTTTTAAAAAATTAAAATAAATTACCATCTGCTTGTTCATGTTCAAGCATTATCGACGATATAATTTCCTTTACTATGAGCTTCTTAGAACAAACATACAGATATCTCAAGCAACTTTAGTTGTTCGAAAGTAATACTAGGGTATACATAATGAAGATGTTAAAATTGTTATTCTATTATTATATAACGCTAACTTTAATATCAATTTGGTTGTGTCAAGGAAAAAGAGACAATTCAAATGAAAAATTTGTTAGCCAGCAGAAATATAAAAACTTGGATAGTTATGATAGTGATTTGCCCACTGAAAAGATAGCAAAGAATAAAA
>JACCDO011766091.1_pt1 | contig 15076 bp, 23 predicted proteins | sample 7446101 | NCBI WGS metagenome assembly JACCDO01 (sample SAMN15323440, study PRJNA562643) | freshwater metagenome | isolation source: river surface water | place: USA:Blue River Watershed | collected 2017-08-16
TCATCCCTACCTTCCTTCAACCTATCATTGACATTTTTATTAGAGTGCTTTTATATTGTATATAAAATAGCAACTAATAATAGGGGTTGCGCTCGTTAAAGGATTTAACCAAACATTTCACAACACGTGCTGACGACAGCCATGCAACGCCTGTTCAAATTCAATTAATATTTGAATTTGATTTGCAAGAGTTGGTAAGGTTCTGCGCGTATTATCGAATTAAACCACATGCTCCACCGCTTGTGTAGGCTCCCGTCAATTCCTTTGAATTTCAATCTTGCGATTATACTTTTCAGGCGGAGTGCTTAACGCGTTAGCTTAATATCTAAAAAATTCTAAATATGAGCACTCATCGTTTACAGCATGGACTACCGGGGTATCTAATCCCGTTCGCTCCCCAAGCTTTCGTTTCTCAGTGTCAGTATATACCCAGATAATTGCCTTCGCTTTCGATCTTCCTTCTATTATCAACATATTTTATCCCTCCAATAGAAATTCCATTATCCTCTATGTATACTCAAGTTTTTCAGTATTGAAAAAATTTATAAAGTTGAGCTTTAATTTGTTTTTTTCAACTTAAAAAACCACCTACAAACCCTTTACGCCTAATCATTCCGAATAATGCTCGCTCCTCCCGTATTACCGCGGCTGCTGGCACGGGGATTAGCCGGAACTTCTTTTTTAAGTACTGTCATTTTCCTCCTTAATGAAAGAGCTTTACAACCTAATTAGCCTTCATCACTCACTTGGTATTGCTGGATCAAGCTTTCGCTCATTGTCCAAAATTCCCCACTGCTGCCTTTAAAAAAGTTTGGGCCGTGTCTCAGTCCCAATGTGGCTGATCATTCTTTCAAACCAGCTAAAGATAGTCGGCTTGGTAGTCTTTTAAACTACCAACTACCTAATCTTGCGCAAACTCATCTTTTAACGTTATGATAACTTTATGTATTATTCAGTATTTTTATGGAAATAATTATCCTGAATTAAAAGGTAGATTATTCACGTGTTACTCACCCGTTCGCCATGTTTAATAAATAAACATTCGACTTGCATGTGTTAAGCATACCAATAGCATTTATTCTGAGCCAGGATCAAACTCTATTTAGTTTTGATATTAAATAGTTATTTAATATTTTTATTTTTTTAAAAATCGTTTTTTAATGTAAAAAAAACATTCTTATATATAATTTTTTAATACGAATAGATACAAATGTATCTTATATAATATATTTTTTTTTAATAATGGAGAAAGTAGGATTCGAACCTACGTAGAAATTTATTCAACAAATTTACAGTCTGCCGCCTTTAACCACTCAGCCATTTCTCCATTATTAAATTAAAAAGCATTCATGCTTAAATAAATTATACTTAATGTTGTATAAATAATAATAACTTGTATAATATTTTTATTAAATTGAACTGTTTTTAAATCATCAGTTAAATCAAGATAAACTACTTCATTTTTTAAAATAACATCAGTATATTCTTTTGTATAATATAATGAATTGGTATTTGAAAAATAATTCAATTTTTTTATTAAAAATTAAACCTAAAGAATTGATTATATGAATATAAATAAAAATAACTTTATATTTACCAGTGTATAAAAATAAGGAAACCATAAAGGTTTTATTTTAAATAATTTTTTACCAATTAATGAAATAAAACTACCAATACTTTGAAAATATAAATTAAAAAAAAAATATAACAAAAATACTGATTTATACTTATTAATTGATGAAACGTTTTTTTTGTATATTTTTTTAATAATATGGAAAAACTTTTTTTATAAATATCATAAATACTTATTAAATAGTTCAATAAAATTATTAATGCCATTATTATAATTTAATATAAAATAATTTAATTATTATTACTAAAATGATATACTTTTTTAATTTTTTTTAATGTGATTAGTGGGACTTGAACCCACAATATTTACTTGGAAGATAAAAGATTTACCAATTAATCTATAATCACATTTTTTTTTCTATAAAAATATATTTTCAAATACCGAAGTTATTAAATTATTATCTTTATTAATATTATCTGAAATTATTGTTAAATTAGAATCATTTGATTGTTGATTATTTTTATAAATTTTTAAAGATAAAGAATCTAACACTTTTTCATTATTTGCAATTTCTTTTTTCAAATAATCTATATCTAAAGTATTATCTTTTTTAAAAAAATAAGAGTTATTCTGCTCATTTATTTTTTGATTTAATGTTAAATTATCTTTAACATTTTTTTCTATTAAATCTTTAAAAAATTGATGTAATTCTTTTTTTTCATCAAGTTCTAATCTTTTTTCATCAAGTTCTAATCTTTTTGAATTAATTCTAACATTTTCTGCATTAATTTTAGCATTTTCCTCATTAATTCTAATATTTTCTTCATTTGTTTTAACATTTGATTCATTTGTTTTCATAGTTGAAATTACACCTACAGCTCCTAGTAAAGTACCTAACCCTAAACTACTAAGACTTAAAAAAATATTATCAACAAATTTTTGTTTAGCTTTATTACTAATTATATACCTTTTTTGGATATATGTAAATTTTTTATTTTCGTTAAAAGAATTATTATTTTCTATTTTTAACATTTTTTGAATAAAATTGTAATCTAACTCAAACTCTTTTTGTTTAAAAATATTTTGAATATTTTCAAAATTAAAAATAAATTGACTTTGAATATAATGTAATAAAGTATTTAATAATAATAAAATTAATAATAAATTTTGATGATAATTAAACATATAATTAAAAAAAATTATAGGATATAAACTTATATTAAAACCTAATAAAAAATAAGCAACTTTTCTGTAAGGATAGTTTTCAAATTTTTGAAAAAATTCAAATAAAATTTGATATATATAATTTTTTATAGTTAAATGATAAAATAATAAAAAATTAAAAAATAAAGTATTTTTTAATTTTTCACTAATTTTTACTAAAAAATTTTTAAAAAAAATAGTAAAAAAAATACTAATAAAACAAATAAATGTTAATGAATATTTTAAATTAAATATAAAATTTAGTCTACTTAAAAATATATAAATAAACATATAAACTGTAAGATATTCGGAAAATAAGTAAAAAATCTGATTAATCATTTTAAATAACATATATTTAATTGATTTTATATAATTTAAATTATATATACTTTAATAGTGTATTCTTAAATAAATGTCAATTCTAATATTATTCCCTTTAATTTTAAAAAAATGGAAATACCAAATACTGCCTTTGGGTGCATTTATATTGTTTTAAAATAAAATTATATAAGCGAAAAAAGGGATTCGAACCCTCAACATTAACCTTGGCAAGGTTATACTCTACCATTGAGCTATTTTCGCTTTATAAAAAATAAATAAATTTATTTATTTTTTATAATATAAAAATAATTTAATAATAAAAAAAGATGATTTGAATCGTTTGAATTGGTATGAATAGAAACATCTATAGGAGGCATTTCTTTAAATTTCAAAAATTCTGTTTTTAATTCAAAAAAATCTAATATATTTTTAATTTGAAAATTTAATATATTTTTATTTTTTGTATTAAAATGAATATCATTTATATTAGGTAATATAAAAATCAAAAGTTTTTCTAAAAAAAAAAAAAGATTATTTTTTCTTAAAGTAACTTTGCAACCAATAATTGAACCTTTTTTAATTTTTAATAAAATATTATTTTTTTTTGATTTAGTTACAATTGGTTGTTGATTGGTTATTAATTTTAATAACACTATAATACTTGTTAATTTTTTTTTTTCTATATTAGAATTTTTAAAACCAATATTTAAACAAATTTTATTAATTTTTGGAATTTCAAATATATTCTTGAAATTTAATTTTGTTATAAGATCGTAAATAACTATATTTTGATAATGATTTTTGAAATTTTTATTCATAATTTATAAAATATTTGAAGATAATGATAAAATTTTAAAATTTTTTTGTTTTCGAAATTCTGAAGTAATTGGACCAAAAATACGAGTTCCTAAAGGTTTATTTTGATTATTTAAAATAATAATACAATTTTGATCAAATCGTATCATATTACCTATTGTACTTTTTTTAGAATATTTTGTATGTACAATGAATGCTTTGAATAAATCTCCTTTTACTATTTTTATTTTTTTTTTTTGATTTAAACGTAATTTTTTAACTGAAATCAAAATTGTATCACCGATTTGACCGGTTTTTTTTTTATAAATTTTAATACATTGTCCTATTTTGATACCTGTATTGTCATTAATTTTTAATTTACTTTGGATTTGTATCATAAAATGATTCTATTAATTAATTTGACGAAAGTAGGATTTGAACCTACATCTTCAGATTATGAGCCTGATAAGTTACCAATTACTCTATCTCGTCTTAAATTGTTTTTTAATTTATCTTTTTAGAAAGTATCAAAGAAGGGACTCGAACCCTTAGTGCTAAAAGCGTTACATCCTAAGTGTAATGTGTTTACCAATTTCACCACTTTGATAATTATAAAATATACCTACTATTGGACTTGAACCAATAACCCAGAAGAGGGAACAGATTTTAAATCTATCGTGTTTACCAATTTCACCAAGTAGGCTTTTATTTAAATATTCAAATACTTATGAAAACGAATTTACAAATACATTTACAAGAATTTAAACATCATTTCATTATTTTTTTATTAACATTTATTTATTTATTTTTTATTTGTTACTATTTTTCAGATCAATTAATTTTTTTATTCTCAAAAAAACTAGTTCAATCTAATTTATTAAAATATTTTATATTTACTAATATAACTGAAATTATTCAAACAAATATTTCTATTGCATTTATAATATCTTTATTTATTTCATTACAATTATTATTAATTCAATTTTGGTTATTTATTTTAAATGGTTTATTTAAATACGAAAATTTAAATATAATTAAATTTTATATTTTTTTTACTATCTTTAATTTTTTGATTATTAATATTATATTGATTAAAATAATACCTTATTTATGGTTTTTTTTTATAAATTATACATTTTCAAATGAATATTTATTCAATATATATTTTGAACCAAAATTGAATAATTATTTTAATTTTATTTTTTATACTTTTATATATATATATTTATTGTTTTTTTATTTTTTTTTATTATTTTATATTATTTTAAATCAAATATTTAAAATATATGTCATAATTAATTTAAGAAAAATTTTTTATTTAAAATTTTTAATAATCGCTACAATTATTTCTCCCCCAGATATTTTGAGTCAATTAATAATAGCTTTATTTTTTATTATTTTTTTTGAATTATATATATATATATATTTATTTATAAAAAAATATTTTATTTAATTTTTTTTATAAAATTAGATTGATTTTTATTTAATAAAATATCAAAATTATCATTTATTTTATTTTCTTTAAAAATATTTAAATCTAGTTGATAATTAGGAATATACTTAATTGATGTTATTTTTAAAGAAGATCCATTTGTTAAAATAATTTTATTTTTATAGGTCAATAATTTTTTACTTTTTTTCATAATTAATTTTTTAATTTAAATTTTATGGCTAGATAACATAATGGTAATGTAAAGGACTGCAAATCCTTTAATGACGGTTCGATTCCGTCTCTAGCTTTATATTATTATCTATGAAATTAAAAAGGATAGAGTGGGATTCGAACCCACGGTATGAAAACATACTCCAGTTTTCAAGACTGGCACCTTAAACCACTCGATCATCTATCCAACTTAACGTCTTTTTATTTTTTTTTGTCTACAACCATTAAAAGGTATAGCTGTCTGATCAAAAATATAACCAATTTTAATATTTTTTTTTTTTAAATTTTTTAAAATATTATAACGTCCTAAACCAGTTCCATTTAAATATATATTTAATTTTTTAATTTTTTTTATTTTAATAAATTGATTTATATTATAGGTTATTAATTGAACATTATATGGAGTATTTTTTTTAAATTTAGTTTTTTTTAAAGATTTAGTAGACCATTGTTTTAAAACATTTCCATTGATTTGTGTTAAACTTACAATAGTATTTTTTAAGCTAGATTGAACATGTAAATTAGCAGATATTATATTGTTTTTTTGTTTAATAATCATAATATATTATTTTTTTTTTTTTTTTAGACGTTTAGTTTTATTTACTATTTTCTTTGACACAGTAATTGTTTTAAATTTTCTTACTGTCTTAGCATTAGTATGTGTACGTTGACCTCTTACAGGTAATCCTTGACTTTGTCTAATTCCTCGATTAATTTTTATCTCTAATAATTCATTTAATCGATCTTTTTTTTCTTTTTTTAATAACTGTTCAATTTTTATATTTTTATTAATATATTTAATTAAACGGTTTACATGGTTATTTTTAAGTTTATTAATAGTTATTTGAGGATTAATTCCTATATTTTTACAAATTTTTTTAGATTGATATTTATTTATACCATATAAAATGGTTAATGCGTATAAAATACTATTTGAATCTGAAATGGTTTTATTAAAAATATATAACATAATAGATTTTTATCTATATACCATAAAAAATGATACAAAAAAAAATAAATCCCATAACACCATCACAACGTCAAACAATTTTATTAAAAAAAAATAATTTAACTAAAACTTTTAAAATTAAAAAATTAATAAAAGGGTTTAAAAGAGCAAATGGTAGAAATAACCAAGGTCGAATTACTGTAAGACATCGAGGTGGAGGTCACAAACGTTTATATAGAAAAATTAATTTTAACCGTTCTTTAAATGTAGAAGGTTATGTTTCTAATATTTTATATGATCCGAATCGATCTGCTAATATTGCTTATATAAAAAATAAATTAACATCTGATTTAATATTAGCACCTGAAGGTTTAGAATTAAATACGTATATTCAAAGTTCTCCTCATGCTGAATTAAAAATAGGAAACGCATTACCTTTAAGAAATATACCTATTGGTAGTTTAATTCATAATATAAGTTTGTATCCAAAAGCAAAAGGACAATTAATACGAAGTGCTGGAACTTCTGCACAATTAATTCAAAAAATTAATAATAAATATGCAAAAATAAGATTAAGTTCAGGTGAATTAAAATTAATTTTATTAAATTGTTATGCTACTTTAGGAACAGTTTCAAATATTAATCATAAAAAAATTAAATTAGGTAAAGCAGGACGTTCTAGATGGTTAAACAGACGACCACATGTTAGAGGAGTAGCTAAAAATCCTGTTGATCATCCACATGGTGGAGGTGAAGGTAAAACAAGTGGTGGTCGACCTTCTGTGAGTCCTCAAGGTAAAATTACTAAAGGTAAGCCAACTCGAAAAAAAAAAAAGAAAAAATTAATCATTGATTAATATAATTTAGATTATGTCTCGAAGTAAATATAAAGGTCCTTTTTTTAAAGTTCATTTAATTAAGAATAAACAATATATAAAAATATATAATAAAAATTTAACAATTTTACCAGAATATATAGATTATTTTGTAAATATATATAATGGTAAAAATTTTGTTCATTTAAAAATCAATCAAAAAATGATTGGATATAAATTCGGTGAATTTATTAATACTAGAAAAAAACATATATATAAAAAAAAAAAATAAATTAAATTATGGGTCAAAAAATAATACCAATAAGTTTACGATTAAATAAAAATAAAAATTGGCATTCAAAATGGATAGTTGATAAAAATGAATATTCAAATTTATTACATTTTGATTTAGAATTAAGAAAATATTTTGAAAATATTTTTAATTATAAAAAATTTAAATTAATTAAATTAAATGTAGTTAAAACATCTAAAAATATAAATGTTTATGTATATGTACATCAGCATCCACAACATTTTTATAAATTACCTTTTAACAAAATTATTTGCCATTTAAATAAATATTATAATGATAATCATATTAAACTTTTTATTAAAAATGTTAAATTGGAGGATTTAAAAAAATTAAAAAAGACAATAGGAAAAATTTTTCGTTTTATAAAAAAAACGAATCGAGTTCAATTTGATATACGAAAAATGATTTATAATATAAGTTATGCGTTATATACAAAAAATATTCATATGATTTCTAATTATATTAAACAAAATTTAGAAAAAAAAAAATCGCATAAAAAACAAATAAAATTAATTAATAATATTCTTCAAGAATTTTTTAAAATGTTTTCTAATTTTTTAGGATATCGTTTACAATTTAAAGGTAGATTAAATGGTTCTAAACGTAAAAAAAAATTAGTTTATCAAAAAGGAAAAATTCCATTGAATACGTTAAAATATGATATAAAATATCATTTTAATGAATTTAAAACTCCTTCTGGTGTATGTAGTATTAAATTTTGGGTTTTTTTAAAAAAAATTTAATTAATTTATGTTATTTCCTAAAAAAACAAAATACAAAAAACAATTTAAAGGTAAACTTGTAGGTCAAACTTCTAGAGGAAGTCAAATAACTTATGGTAAATATGCTATTAAAACGATAGAAGAAGCAAGATTAACCGCACGACAAATAGAAGCAGCACGTCGTACAATTATTCGTAAAATGAAACGATTAGGTTATTTATGGATTCGTATTTTTCCTGATACACCTGTAACAAATAAACCTACTGAAAATCGAATGGGTAAAGGTAAAGGAGCTGTTTCTTTTTGGGTTGCAAAAGTTAAAAAGGGACAAATTTTATATGAAATTAGTGGAATTTCATTGGAAAATGCTAAAAAAGTTTTAAAATCAGGTTCAAATAAATTACCTGTTAAAACTAAATTTATTAGTAAATAAAAATTATTAATAAATTAAAAGGCTTATAGTTTAATTGGTTAGAGCATACCGCTCATAACGGTGTAGTTGTAGGTTCAAGTCCTACTAAGCCTATCTTATTTATGCAAAAAATTAAAATAAAAAAAATAAATCAATTACTAAATTATCAACATTTTTTAAAAAATAATAATTTAAAAAAAAATAAATATAAATTAAAAAATATTTTATTTGAAAATGAAATATTATTTAATAAAAATGGGTTCAATTTAATTGAATTAAATAATCATGAAAATATTTTATTACCTTCTTTAAAAGGTTTTAAAAATTATATGATGTATACAATTCAAACACAATATGAAAATCATTTATTATTTAATTATACATTTAATTATCATCTTTTATATTATTTTAGTAAAATATTATTTAAAAAAAATATTAAAGAAAATCAAAAAATTATTAAAGCTCGTATTATTGGTGGAAAAAAAAAACGTATTTTAATTTCAATTTTTGGTTTAATTATTAAAATCAAATCAAAAAAATTACATAAAAATAGAAGAATGTTTTACGGTTCAAAATTAAAATCAACTAAAATTATTTCATTCTATAAATTAAAATATCTAAATTTTAAAATTGATACAGATTTAAATCAAAAAAGTAGTCTTTCAAGAAAATTATATGTTAAAGAAATAAATGAAAAAAAAAAAAAATAATATGCCACAATTTGATCAATTTTCATTTTTTAATCAAGTTTCTTGGTTTTTGTTTTTTTTTATAAATTTTTATTTTTTTATTACTTATTTTTTTTTACCTAGAATTTCATATAATATTAAATTCAGAAAAAAAAAAATAATATTTGATAATAAAAAAAAAGCTCAAATTAATTTTGAAAAAAATAATATCATTTTTTTTTTTAATAATTCTTATCAAACTTTTTGTTTGAATTTTGAGTCTTTTATTACTAAAAAAGTATCGATTTATAAACAAAATGAATTAGTACAAATTCAACAAAAGCCTTTAATTAATACAATTTTAAAAAATAAAATTAATACTTTTTTAAATCAAAAGTTTTTATTGTTTAAAAAAATATTAATAAGTGCTTAATTTAAATAATAAAGTGTATAGCTCAGTTGGTAGAGCACCGGACTTTTAATCCGATGGCCTTGGGTTCGAGTCCCAATACACTTATTATTTTGGGGATATATTTCAATTGGTAGAAAGTATGTTTTGCAAATATAAGGTTATCGGTTCGAATCCGATTATCTCCAAAATTTCATTTTTATTTTATATACTATATACTATTTATGCAAAAAAAAATAAAAAAAAATATAAAACAACGTTATTTATTTCAAAATTTGGAAAAAAAAAGATTAATTTATAAAATTATTTCAAAAAATTTAAATTTACAAAAAAATATACGATGGAAAGCTCAACAAAAATGGTTTTTTTTTAACCAAAATTCCTCTTTAACACGTATTAAAAATTTGTGTGTATTGACTGGACGTACTCGAAGTATTTATCGTTTATTTAAAATTTCAAGAATTCAATTAAGAAAATTAGCTTCAGGAGGTTTTTTACCAGGTGTTTCTAAATATAGTTGGTAATTCAATCTTATTTTTATTCTATTATGATTATTACAGATACTCTTTCAAATTTATTTTCAAAAATAAAAAACGGTTATTTATCAAATAAATCGAAAATCACACAACCAAAATCAAAATTAAGTGTAAATATATTAAATATTTTTGTTCGCGAAGGTTTTATAAAAAGTTATAAAATCTCACCAATCAATCAAAATCAATTAGATATTTATTTAAAATATAAAAATAACCAAGCAGTTATTACTGAAATTAAACGTATGTCTAAACCCGGAAAACGTTTATATATTAAAAATAAAGATTTATATATAAAAAAAAAAGGATTTTATATTCTATCAACTTCAGCTGGTATCTTGACAGATTTACAAGCTAAAAAATTAAATGTTGGAGGTGAATTAATTTGTAAAGTTTTTTAAAAATATGATTAAATTATTAAAAAAAGATATAAAAATAAAAAATAAAATTTTTTTAAAAAGTTCAATTGGTAATATAGAAATATTTTTGATAGATAAAATTTTTAAAATTCCAAATAATATAAAAATTTCTATTAAAAATGATACAATATTTTTTGAAGGTTTACTAGGAAAATTATATTTAACCTTTATTAAAAAAGTTTTTTTTTTTTATAAAAAAAATCAATTAATATTGATAATAAATACACAAAAAAATAAAAAAAGTATTTTAAATTTATATAATAAATTAATAAAATTAAAAATTAAAGGAGTTTTACAGGGATATAAATTAAATTTAATATTAAAAGGAATTGGTTTTAAAGCTTTTATTGAAAATAATAATTTAATTTTAAAATTAGGATTTAGTCATCATATTACGGTAGCAATTCCTTCCAATATAAAAATTATTCATCAATCAAATAATTTAATTTTTAGTAGCATTGATTGTATATTTTTAACTCAATTTGTACATTTAATTAAAAGTTATAAAAAACCAGAACCATATAAAGGAAAAGGTTTATTATTAAAAAATGAAAAAATTTTCAAAAAAGAAGGAAAAAAAAGTAAAAAATAAATATGATTGATAAAAATAAAATGAAAAAAAAAAATCAACAAAATCTTTTATTAAATTCATTATTTAAATCAAAAAATTTTTATGGAGAATTTTTAAATAAAACAAATAAAAATATCCTACCATTTTTATACGGTATTCGACATCAATATTCTATTATTAATTTAAAATATACTTCCATATATTTAAAACGTGTATTTAAATTAATGCAAAATACTTTAAAAAAAAATAAAAAAATATTGATCATAGGAAATTCTAATGATATAAAATTTTTATTAAATGAAAATTTTACAAAAAATAATAAAAATATAATTTTTTATAATCAAGAATGGATCAATGGTTTAATTACTAATAATGGTCATATCAATTCTTTTTTTAAAAACAATCAAATTAATTTAATATTAATTATTAAAACATCAATACATGAAAAATATTTAAATAAAGAATTATCAATTTTAAATATACCAATTGTATCTTTTGTTAATACAAATCAAAATATTGAAAATATTGATTATCCTATTATAACGAATACAAAAAATATTAAATCATTATATATTTTAATGTATTTAATACGTCAATTATTCTAATAATTAAATATGAATAAATTAAGACCCCGAAATAAAATATGTTTTCAAAATAATGAAAACATACATGCAAATTTAAATTTATCAAAATTAAATAAAAAAAAATGGAATTTATTTAAAAAAAGATTAAAATATAAAAAAGAAATTAAACCTGAAAAACGAAATAAATTTTTTCAAAAAAGATTATTTGAAAAACAACAATTAAAAAATTTTTATGGTTGTATTCCAGAATATCAAATAAAAAATTTATTTAAAAAATTAAAAAAAAAAAAAAATAAAATCAATACATTTAAAAATTTTATTCTTTTATTAGAAAGCCGTTTGGATATAATAGTTGTTCGTTTGAAATTAGCTAAAACTATTTTTCAATCTAAACAATTAATTAATCATGGTAAAATTCAAGTTAATAATCAAATTATTAATAAATCGAATTATTTATTAAAAAAAGGAGATATTATTCGTCGAATCTAAAAAATGATGCAACAATTATCAAAAAAAAAATATTTTTATAAAAAAAATAAAAATATTAATATAAATAAACAAAAAAATAATAAAAATAAATTTAAAAAGAATTATCAAAAAAATTTAAATTTTAACAAAAGTAAATTGAATGCTGAAAATAATCAAATTTTTTTATTAAAAAAAAATACATCAAAATTTACTAATTATTTACATACAAATAAAAAATTAAAACAAGGTATTTTTTTAAAAAAACCTACTTTTAATGATATTATATATCCTTTTTCTTTAAATTTAAAATTAATTAATGAATATTTAAAAAAAAAATAATTTTTTAAATATTTTTAATTGTTTAAGTATAATAACTAAAGCATTAAGTGGATGCCTTGGCATTAATTTAGTTTTTAGGACGTAAAAAATGCGAAAAGCTATATTGAATAATAATATATTTTAAGATATAGATTTCCTAAAGAAAACTTTTTCTTTGTGAAAATTATAAAGACAGTGAATTGAAATATCTAAGTAACTGTTTAAAAAATCAAACGAGATTCCGTGAGTAATGACGAGTGAAAATGGAAAATAGGTTCATAAAAATAAATCATAATAATTTGAAAAATTTTAAAAAATTTACATTAAAAGGTTAAAGTCCTGTAGAATCATTTATATTTTTATAATAGTAAAAAAAGGTATGTGTCATCTTTTTTGAAAATTGGGGAACCACCCTCAAAACCTATAAGAAATTAATGACCGATAGTGAACAAGTACTGTAAAGGAAAGGTGAAAAAGAACTTGCGAGTTTGAAATAATTCTGAAACTTAATGTTAACAATCAATTGGAACTTTTTTATAAAGTGACAGTGTACCTTTTGCATAATGGGCCAGCAAGTTTATTTTTATAGCAAGCTTAATTCTTAGAAGTAGGCGTAGATAAATCAAGTTTTAAAAAGCAAAAAGTTATAAAGATAAGACCCGAAACCGAGTGATCTAACCATGAACAGATTGAAAAATAGGTAAAACTATTTGGAGGATCGAACTCACATATGTGGCAAAATATGGAGATGATTTGTGGTTAGGGGTGAAAGGCCAATCAAACTCGGAGATAGCTGGTTTTCCGCGAAATCTATTGAAGTAGAGCATTCAATTTTCTTTTTTTGGGGTAGAGCACTCATTGAGCTAGGGGGTGTAAAAACTTACTGAACTCTTAGAAACTCCGAATACGAAAAAAAGTTGATTGAATAGACAGACGTTAGGCGCTAAGGTCTTACGTCAAGAGGGAAACAGCCCAGATTGATCGCTAAGGTCTCTAAATAATATTCTAAGTGAAAAAGGAAGTTTAAAAATCATGACAACCAGTAGGTAGGCTTGGAAGCAGCCATCCTTTAAAGAAAGCGTAATAGCTCACTGGTCTAGTTTTTTTGCGCCTAAAATGTATCGAGACTTAAGAAATTTACCGAAGCGGCAAGTTTATAAAAAAAAATATAAACGGTAGCGGAACATTCTGTATGTTGATAAAGATATGTTGTTAAATATATTGAAGATATCAGAAGAGAAAATGCTGGCATTAGTAACAAAAAATAATGAAATTAATCATTATCACCGTAAATCCAAGGGTTTCTATGTAAAAATGTATTTCATAGAGTGAAACGGCCCCTAAGAAAGATTTGACGAAAGCAAATTTTGATGGGATCATTTTTAAATTAAATTTTTTAAAAAAAGTGACAAAAAATTTCATTTTTTCAGGAAATAGCTTTTTTAAAAAATAAACCGTACCCTAAACCGACACAGGTGGATAGGTCGAGTAGACTAAGGTGGATGAGAGAACTATATTGAAGGAACTCGGCAAAATGACTCTGTAACTTCGGGATAAAGAGTACCTTTTTCAAAGGTGGCACAGAATAGGGGGTTGCGACTGTTTAATAAAAACTTAAGACTCTGCTAAATGGTAACATGATGTATAGGGTCTGACACCTGCCCGGTGCTGGAAGATTAATAGGAGATGTTTGCGCATCAAATGGAAGTCCCAGTAAACGGCGGCCGTAACTCTGACGGTCCTAAGGTAGCGAAATTCCTTGTCGGGTAAGTTCCGACCTGCATGAATGGTGTAACGACATCCCCGCTGTCTCCAATATAGACTCAGTGAATTTGAAATATCCGTGAAGATGCGGATTCTCTATAGTTAGACGGAAAGACCCCGTGAACCTTTACTACATCTTTACATTGTTATTTTATCTAATATGTGTAGCATAAGTGGAAGTCAATAAGACCTTTACGCAAGTAAATTGTTTAGACATTCTTGAAATACCACTCTTATTAAAATAAATAACTAATATATTTTATAGAAAGTGTATGGTTGGTAGTTTGACTGGGGCGGTCACCTCCTAAAGAGTAACGGAGGTGTACAAAGGTAAGCTCAAATTGGATTTAAATATCAATTGTAGAGCGCAATGGTAAAAGCTTGCTTGACTGTAAGATAGACATATCAAACAGGGACGAAAGTCGGTCATAGTGATCCGATAATTCTTGGTGGAAAGATTATCGCTCAACGGATAAAAGGTACTCCGGGGATAACAGGCTGATGACTCCTAAGAGCTCCTATCGACGGAGTCGTTTGGCACCTCGATGTCGACTCATCACATCCTGGAGCTGAAGA
>JACCDO011570478.1_pt1 | contig 15070 bp, 12 predicted proteins | sample 7446101 | NCBI WGS metagenome assembly JACCDO01 (sample SAMN15323440, study PRJNA562643) | freshwater metagenome | isolation source: river surface water | place: USA:Blue River Watershed | collected 2017-08-16
CTACCCCAAACACGTTCGCTCGCTGCCGCAAATGCCTCGCGAATCTTGGCAATCTGAGTCTCCCATGGATAAGTATAACATCCAATATCTCTCCAGGGATCATTGTTTTTCGAAAAGTAAGAGTATGGAGTACGTGGTGGCGTATGTGCGGCATCCCATCCCATGTCAGTAAGAACAATGAGATCCTCGGGTTCTTCGCCAATAGGAACCCGTGCAGCCTCCATACGCTCCAGAATCATCATACAGGCTTTGTAAAAGTCCGTGGACAGACCCTGGCCAATCTCACCACACAGTTTGACTTTTTCAGACAGTTTTTCAACCCCAGAAAACGAATGCCATTTGGGTGTTGAATCAAATGTCAGAATATGGTCGCGGAAGGCGGAATGTGAGACTTCGGAAATCAGAATCCCTAGGGCTAGAGAAATTTGCACAGGAAGACCGTTCATGGATCCACTAAAATCACACATGGGAACCACCTTTCCTAGACCACCCTGTTCTACAACAGAGGAACGAATGGCATCCCATTGTGCTTGTAGGAAGTCCTCGCTTTCTCCTGTATAATGCAGAATATCCCGTACAATCTCATGGGGTTGCACAACATGAGCACCTTTGGCTCGGACCTCACCCTTCTTCAGCTTTGCCAGATGATCCAAGAAATGCTCACGACATTCCCTACGAGCTGGATCTGCCGATCGCTCTTCATCAAGTACCCGTCTCTTCCCCTTTTGGCTTGTGGCCAGCTTGCGGTTCAGAAAGGCGGCATTGTAGAGTTTCAGGGATCGCCCAGGAACATGCCCTGGTTCAATGGCGGCCCAGGTTTTCCCACACATGTTGATTTCCGATGTCTTCAGAGCACGATTCCGCTTCGCAACCTCTTTGCGATAGTGGGCTAGACGCACACGAGGGGGCATATGTGGGAATAGAGTATCCGCTAGGGATCGGACGAGCTCTGGCCAGGTATTGGACTTCTCACGAGGAAGCCATTTGGCCAACAGGGACTTATTGGGAGCAAAGATGTCCGTTATCCACTGTTTGCGGACTTTGTCCAGGATCGCCGAACGCAGCTCAGGAATGTCGTAGAGTTCCCACAAATCCCGCCAACATCCATACTCAGGAACGAGATCCACTAGCTTAGAGGCAACTTCAGGAGAACGATGTACAAGTGCCTGCATCATACTTTTGAAAAGATCACGTTCCCCTTTGCCACCACGAATATCACGGGTCTGAAACGCCATGACAAAGTAATCCTCCAAATGCTCGACGGGTGCCGATGCAATCGCGGACTCGATGTAGGAAGCCTCGAGATCCCTGTTCAACATAGTAAATAGGGAAACACGCCCATCTCCTACACCTGCCTCCGTAAGAACATCCTCCCCATTTACACCCGTCTTTGTTAGAGACATTGCAGAAACAAAGGCCATATCCTGTCTAGTAAACTTTGTTTGTCTTTAGGAAGAATGAAATGAATGTTGGAAACAAATAAAAAATTGAAATAAAAAAGGAAGCAGAGGGGATTCGTGTCCCGTTTCTGTATTCCTTCCTTTCCGTATTCCCTCCTTTCCTTTCTGAGATTCCAAAATGTCCCGTTCTTTCCCCTGCGTTCAGACCCTGCTGAAGTTCAAGAAGTTCGTTCTTGAGCCCGTGGATGGCGATGGCAACTGTTTCTATCGTGCAGTTGCCAAGGGCTACTACAAAGATGTGGCCATGCACCACATGCTCCGCCGTACAACCATTGAACGTATGGTGGAGGATGCTGCCGAGTATGAGGCTCTCTTCGAGTCCAAGAAGTCCTTGATGGGGAAGTTGAACGCCAACAAGCGTCTGGGTGTGTGGAACTCGGACCTGGCTGATCTGGTTCCCCTGGCAGTTTCCCAACTCCTCAATTGCCGCCTTGAGATTTATGCGGTCTCTGAGTATGAGAAGGTACAGAAATACACCTTTGGTGAAGGCGAGAAGATTCGGTTGCTGCTGCACAACAATCATTACAGCCTCCTCGTCAAGGACTAAACGCCCACAACCCCAAACACACCCACAAAACCCCTAAACACCGAAAAAGAGAAATCTTTTTCACTTGTGTCGAATTTCTGCCAACTTATGTTCAAGACCTAAAATAATCCTCTGAATCTCCCAACGTTCCTCGGCAGTTCGACACTTCTTATAAATACCCAGATAATCAACTATTTTTTGTTCTATTGCTTTTATACTTAAAAGTTGTGCATCCATTTCATTATACCTCTGTCTTGTATGTTGAGAAAAATGGCAACCACTGGAAAAAAGTTCCGGATTCAATATGTAAGCGACTTACATCTTGAACTGTATACTGTACTTCCAAAATTCGAAACGCTGTTGAAACCGGTTGCACCGTACTTGGCACTTGCGGGAGACATTGGGCAGCCACCGCAGCTCAAAGAATTATTTGGATGGATAGCCCCACAATGGAAACATATCTTCTATCTTCCAGGAAACCATGAATATTATGGGGGTAATTTAGAAGAACGAGAACAAGAGTTAAGACAACTTGTAAGTCTTTATGAGAACATTCATTTCCTACATCCTTCCTCCCCCTTCTTTTGCGAAGAAGAGAATGTGGTGGTTGTAGGCGGAACCTTGTGGTCCGAGGTTCCTCGCAATTCACGCTGGCAAAAATGCAATGATTATCGATATATTCGCTTAGGGAATACTTTAGGAAATCCAGAAGCAGTGTTTGAGAAGTTAAATGAACTTCACAAGGAACATCGGACACTATTGGAACACCAGATTGATGTATGGCGAAACCGAGGAGCCGAAATTTGTGTTATAACCCATCATTTGCCGTCATTTCAACTGATTCATCCGCGATTTTGGGGATCTGATGTTAATCAATGCTTTGCATCGGGTGCAGATGCACTCCTGCGATCCCCTGTACGCCTTTGGATTTATGGACATTCCCATACGTGTTCCCATCAAGTTCTTCATGGCGTTTTGTGTGTTTGCAATGCCAAGGGATACGAGGGTGAACTGGTTCCTGGTTGGCGGGCAGATGTATGGATGGAATTTCCTGTAAGAGATCCACAAGAACTCGAGGCGGCTCAAAAAATCGATCAAACACCTCTGCGGTTAGAGGAAGACGTTGAATTTATGTAATAGCATTAATATGATTCAATCTTCAATACAAGTTTTGCAGCAGCAAAGTGGCGATGTAGGGAACTAATCTGAGCCCCCGAAGGGGCTGCGGTTCCTGCCTCGAAATCCCGAATGGTATTCGGAGGAAACGCAAGTTCCTTGTCGATGTCCCGCTGGGACTTTTTGAGTGCACAACGAGCTGCGGAAAGATCGCGGCGGCTGTCCGCGGTTAGCCGCTTCTTAACGGGCTTGATCTCGTCGGTATCGAGCTTGTGCAACCGGCGTGCCTCGGCGGTATCCTTGCGTTCCACAGTCTGACGCGGGGCTTTCGCGGGATTACGCACAACAACAGTGGTCCAATCCTGATGATCCATTGGAATACGATTTGATGAAAGGAAAAGAGAGATTTAGGAGGGATGTAGGAAGTACTGGGTTCAACATGTCATCCAAAAGATTCCTAGAAGTTTCAATTTTTTTAGGGATCCTTAACAAACCATGGTCAATAAACTCCCCGCAAGCCCTGAACCGCTGAGTAAATTTCAAGCCGGTGCAACATGGCCTGGTGGTGTTGGTGATCCGTATATGAAGTTCAATGCAACCGGCGGAAAGCGTAAGACACGTCGTAGCAAGTCCCGTAAGACCCGTAAAGTCCGTAAGACTCGTCGGTAAACTCAATGTATTTTCAATTGTATTGAATTACGAACCCAATACAAATGGAATGATATGAAATTATTTAATTCGTAGTTTAGGAGGTTGTGTAGGAGCACGGGATCCTTTCACCTTCGGAGGTCGTGGACTTTTGGATGCGGAGGGAGTTCGTGTAGGTGTTTCAGTGGGTGCTTCTGAAGGTGTAGGGGACACAGAGGGTTCTGGATCAGGTCTTATTGATGCAGAAGGAGTTATAGACGGTGTTGCTCCTGGAGAAGGTGCTGCCTCACAGTACGGTGGCTCCACATTGGACCACACACCAGTTTCCTTATGACACTCGGAAAATGTGGAATCCCCTACATATCCATGGATGCACCGGAATTCCACAAGTTCCAGCGTTTGCACAACACGTTCAACCAGTTCTGCCTCGAATTCAGGCGGTGCTGAACAAGGATTGCATTGGATGTCCACCGGTGGATAAAAGGATCCATCAGTTGTACAATAGGAAGTTTGAATAGATCCCCAGTATCCAACATCGCACCCTACAGTTATTTCAGAAGGTGGGTCGAATTCCTTGGCATTCGAAGAAAGAACAATAGCATGCGGTGGAAGTTCTGGTACCTGACAAGCCGAGCATTGGAAGGCAGGATTAGGAGGATCTTGCCAAGGTGGACAAACATCCGCACACGTTGTGCTATAATAATGATATACACCTGGGGAGTCGCAATTTCCTGTACACCCTGATGTCCAACATCCTTCTGGCTCTCCCACTTGTGTTAAATTGCAGCAGGGACGTCTTACTTCCTCGTAATAGGTATACTTGCATTCTTCTTCAACAGTTTCCAAACACAGTTGGGAGTCGGAATCTGTGCAGTTTGTATATCGTATGTAGGAACACGGCCTTGTCCCGAATTTTATCTGGTTTCCTACACATTCATATGGATCGGTCTTGCAAGGGCCTTCACACATGGCATCCGCACAAACTAGGTCTTTATTTACGCCGGAGCTATAGTATCCCTGTTGGCACACCAGAGTACAGATTTGTGGAAGGGTGTTGGGCGGATCACACACAAGCCCCCCTTTGAGTGGAATGTTGATTCCATCTGCACAGAGACCAAATACACCCCCTAGTTTCCGTGCGTGCGTGTGGGATGTCGCAGAGAGGACACGTGCTTGAACCTCGGGATCAATCGTAGCTTGATATTCACAATGATCATCATTTTCAATATCAAATGCAATTCCAAATCCAAATATGCATAGTGAAATAAGAAGGGGTCTCATCTCTTTACTACATGCATGTGCATATTTGTTTATATGAGTTAGTATACACAATGTGCGTCTAAAATATACATTTCTGTTCTAGGTCTGCAAGTCTCCCAATCGCAAGTTGTGCAATTTGTCCACCAAATCCGGAAAATACAAGTCGACAATTTATTTCCTTTAATAATTCTTGTAATGTGAGTGCAGTGGGACTTTTTAGTGCATCAACTAAGCATGCGGTAAATGCTCCCTGTGCTTTTCCATTAATCCATGCATCAGCTGCGGTTTGCCAGTCTAATGCCCCTGAAAAAAAACAAACAGTTCCTAATGTTTCTCTTCTTGGTTCCATACCATACGCAAATTGGTTTGCCCAATCATTGGAAGAATATTCTACAACTCCGGAAAGATCTTTTGTTGGTGTAGCTTTACAAGCAATATTATACCGTAAATCAAACATGGTCCCAGAATGACAACAATCTGCGAATCCCCATAATTTTACCCCCATTGGAACTTTTTGCACAAAGTTGGTGTATAGCCAATCATCTGATATATGTTTTCCTGACGCGTAATCAATTGGAACTATTACTTCGTCATAGCCATCTGATTCATCACGTGTTGTATCCCTAATATAGGATCCGTGGCCTGAATAATAGAAAAACAATGTATCGTTTGCTCGTGCAGCTCTTAACAACCATTGAATGCCATTAATAATATTAGTATACGTTGGTTTTACTCCATCATCCGTTAATATACGAATATTAAGTGGATTATATCCATACTTTTTTTGCAGGGTTTCCGAAATAGTCATAATATCGTTTTGACATCCTCTTAATTCGGCATCGGAACCTTTGTAGTTAATACCAATTAATAACGCACGTTTCATCTCTCTATTTGGATGATATTTTTATTTATCATACCGTTTTACCATTACTTCAAGTTATATACTATGTATAAAGACTAATACCAAGCGTTTTCTCTATTTTCTCTACGTTTACGTATTTGAAGGTATTCTTCACTTCTTTTTATTTCATCTTTTATACAATCATTATACAGTGCTTCTAATTCCGGATGTGTTGCATACTGTGCATCGAGACTTGATGTGTCCGCTGAATCAAGTAAGGAAGTATCAGAATATACGGCATCGGCCCCCATCATTTTGGGGTGTGAGGGATCAGATCCGTATACTTGATTGGTTAGTGGTTGAAGTACTGCCGGCACATGGTATCCAAACTCGGTCTTTTCAACACTATATCCTATCTTCGAATTATTTTGTGTGTTTTGTTGCGGTTTGTACTTTTCAATTGGCTTCAACTCAATACCTCCAGAAAACTCCAGGTCGTCATCCGAATGAGAGTGGGATTTTATAGGACTTTCTGGCTTTTCAGTGTCTTCGCTTACAGACAAACTCACATTCGAAGGACTAATGTAAATAGAATTTGCCATTGGGGGTATTTCTGTAGGAGTTTCCGTAAAGAGATCCTCTAAGGTAGAACCGCACTTCGGTTCCGCTTTACGAATCAAATCCGCCAAGGCTGCATCGGCATTCTTGAAATGCCCACAAAAACACTCAAGAACCTCGGCGGGTGTTAGAGACGCTTCCAAACAAGCCGGAATATCTTCGGCTTTCTTTGACAGTCCATAAAAGTTATTCAACATATCGGCAATGAGCTGCCGAGATGCCTGTTTGAAGCCAATGTTGACATCAATGCGTCCAGGACGCACCAGGGCACGATCCAGTTTTTCTGGATGGTTTGTGGTAATAATCAAGATTCGTCCTGGGGTTTCCAACACACCATCCAATAGGTTCAAAAGAAAGGAGAGGGTTATGGCATCTCCATTCGATTCCATATGCGTGTCTTCAGTACGCTGATAGACTACATCGGTAAGGCAGTCAATGTCCTCGATAACATAAACACGCTGGGAAACGGGAATGCGATAGACTTGGCGAACCCCATCATCTCCTACAACCGCAACGTTCTCATTAAAAAAGAGATGCAGAAGTTGTTTTTGCGTTGTGTAGGGACGCAGGGACAAATTGAAGATGTGGCGTTTGGTATCACGGGCAATCGCTTTGATTGTTGAGGTTTTCCCTGCACCTGGAATACCATGGAGGAGAATACCAAGACTGTAGGGAATGCCGCGAGCCTGATACCATTCTGGGTGGTTCATAAACAAGTTCAGGCGTTCTTTGAGCTCGGCAACATGTTCCCCAAATACATTCGCGAAGGATTTAGAAGTGGCGAATTCATTCATGGTGAATGTAAGAGTTTTAGGAGCCGAATCCCAACGATAGTGCTTTTTGGGGTCTTTCTGGGGCTTCTCACCAAGAGGCGGAATTTCCTGCATCGGTTCCACGGGGATTTCATTAAAGTAAAATTTGGACTGGCCGAGTTTATTGTCTTTTTCAAAACAGTATTCGCGATGAATGGTATCAATCCAGGCCCGCATCTCATTGATGCCCAATTTGGCGGATTGTAAGACAATCTGAAGATCCGTTAACTCCCCTTTTTCATTCAGGGAAGATGCCAGAATTTTCGCCGAAAGATGGGGCGTTATCTGAATCTCTTCTTTGGTATTCAAAATATACCGGCGATCCAACTTAATATGCTTGGCCGCATCTAGACCACATATATATTCCAACACTCCATCCACCTTCTCCACACTTGCATCGGTGTCTGTAGACTTGGTATTTGTGTCATATGTCCGTCGGAGAGTTATACTATTAACTGTTTGCACATCGAGAATAGGTGTCATGAGGGTTTGTGTTAGGGCTTTGGAACCCGCTTTGGTTGCAGAGGTCCATGCACGTTCAATGAGTCCTGGAAGCACCTTGAACGCCCGTTCTACCAAAGTCATTAGGATGAGACTGTAGAGAACCATGAAAAAATCGGATTGTCCTTGCTTGCCCTGGGATTGATTGATGGCAAACATGGCCATAATGTGGGATTTGAGTGGTCCAAAGTCCATTTCTTCTGAGTAATATGAATAGTCGGTGTGTTTATACCCTTAGAATGTACATGGCGATCGCTAGAAAGAATGGAATAATAAGTATTGTTAGGGTTATGCAATATAGAATCATCATAACATCTATGATAGTAAGTCCGTGTGGTCGTCTAGGAATCATTTCTCGAATGAGCATTGTGTATGGGTGTAAGTGGAAAAAAGATAGGAATACGTTTTTCAGTTTTTGGTTAGTTCTGGTCCCGCACAATGAGGCTTAGTTGCATAAGAAAGTTGGAAGATACAGGGATACCCAGAAGGTTGACAGATCCATCCAAGAGATGCATAGGCTCACAAATCTCCAGATGATCTAGATCGATGGAAAAGGCACCAGAATGATATCCTATTGCCCGCATTGCTTGTAGGACAGTTGTATTCTTATCGGATTCAATTTCACAAAAGCTATCTGAATCCTTGCTAAGGAGAATACGATTGTTCTGAGAATCCCACAAAATGTCCCACACAACAGATTGGGGAAACTGGATCTGAACACGCTGTTCAATTCCATTCAGGTGATTAATATCAGTAAGAACGAGGGTAGGAACATGCATTGTAGGGAATGTAGGAAACCAGAATGCGGACACAAACTCTCATTTGGTGCACATAGTGTTTCAATTTTTTTCATGCAAAGTTGAGTCGCATCCCTGGGGGCCTAAAGACCTCCACCATGGAGCTCCAAGACTTTTCATCCATTCTCCGTGGAGACACGGTTCCCGTAGTCCTCCTCCGCGATCTCGTGGAGTTCTGGGAATCCCATCCTGCCTTCTGGTTTTCCCACACTCCTCTTACCACATGGCCAACAGTCGAGGCTGTCTATGACAATACCAAGGCCATGAATATGTCCTTGCTGTTGCACTATGATCAAATCTTTCGACACCCCAATCCCCACATTTGTCCCTCGGACAAACCGATCGCATTCCGATTTGCAACCCAGCTGGCCTTTCGCATTCTAAGTACACAATGGACCACTTGTAAGGAATGGGAACGTGTCTTTGTACTCCTGGCGATCCGACACAATCCCTCGTTGCCTCTAAAGGAGTTTGCACTTCGCAGGACGTTGTTGGAAGCCGAGGCAACCCCTACACCTCTTTGGTGCCGATTCTTACAAGCAACGATTTTGGATGTTGCTCGATGGAAAGAGAAACATGGGGGATTCTGTAGGGAACCTCTGGCATATCCTGCGAATCTTCGGACATTTGATGCTATTCTGGAATCCCCTAAGACACATTTGGAAACTATTCCACTTGCAGAACTCAAAGAAGTGTTTCGCAAAACTTTGGGAGAAGAGAAGAAGGTAGCTGTAAGCATTAGTGGAGGTGTGGATTCCATGGTCGCTGCCTGGGTTGCCAAAGAAGTGTGTAAGGAAGATGGTAAGGAGTTGGTACTTCTCCATATTGCTTACAACAATCGTCCCTGTTGCCCCGATGAATGCAACCTTTTGCGGTGGTACAGTCAAACCCTAGGCGTCCCTTTGTATATTCGTCAAATAACCGAAATGCAACGTGTAAGAACCAGTGGATTGCGGGCGGTGTATGAAGAAGCAACCCGAAAGATACGATTTGCCTTTTACAAGTGGTTTGGATGCCCTGTTGTTTTAGGGCACAACCTGGACGATTGTTTTGAGAATGTCTTTCAGAACCTTTCGAAACAAATTCATTTTGAGAATCTCTTTGGAATGAAGGAGGTGGGCTGTGAACAAGAGGTCATGATTCTTCGACCCTTCCTTCGTATTCCCAAACGTTTCCTGGTTGCATTCGCAGACCAACAGGGTATCCCACATTTGTACGATTCCACGCCGGCGTGGTCGCGGAGAGGACAAATGCGCGACCAGCTCATTCCAGGGATCCAACAGTTTGATCCCCAAATCCTCACGGGACTTCAGGCATTTGTGGATCGCACGCGATTCCTAGAAGACCAGTGGTCCAAGAGCATGGAGAGATGGTGTAGGGGACTTCGGTATACTTCGGACTTACTTGAGATTCCTATGGATGAGTTCTTACAGTCCAACAAAGGAGAAATGCAATTCTGGATTCGAATCTTTCAAACCACAGAGTGGCCGAGACCTTCCAACAAAAGTCTCCATAACTTCATGGATATGTTAGGACGCCGCTCAGAAGGAAGATGCAATCTGAATGGATCATTGGTTGCACAGTGGAATGGGAGTATACTTTGCATAAAGAAAAATTGACAGTAGATTGCTTTTTGAATACTTAGTGTGTAGCTTTCTTTCTTACAAAATGCCTTCCATTTATGAAACGTACTTTCGCGATCCTTTGTATTTCCAGCGTATGCTGGAATTCCTTCTGCATGCTCGCTTTCGAGCAGTACGCATTTACTTTCCTGAAAAACGAAAAGAGGAATGTGTGTTCTTTGCTGTTGATGGAACTCTAGTGGATGTTCAGAACAACAAACGGCGTTTCAAAACTCTAACAGATTGGTATAATGCAGTCTACAAAACAAACCATGACATGTATTTTACCGGAATTTTCAGTAAGATACATATCTCACAGCGGATCAATCTAAACGAGATTCTGCAATCTATTAGCTCTTCGGAGATTGCAGAGTTTCATGATGTCAAATACCGGTCCAACCTGGCCTACAATTACATTTTCCGAAGACTGCGGGCACATTTCATTGAATGTGATTGGGAGAAGAAGCAGGATTATGTAGTTGAGTGGAAAGGACATTCCTACACAGTTTCATCCAATCATACATATTCAACGGGTGGAAATGTCAATAAATTCTTAGGACAGTTTGTAGGATCCAAGGAGGTTGTGGGACTTCAAATCTGTCTAACCGATGGAACCAGGCGGAATCTGGTTGATCCTGTTGAGAGTAAGGAAGTTAAGGATGTTGAGAGTAAGGAAGAAGTCCCAAGAGAATCGATTCTGGAAGAGATGTTGCGGACAGAAATAAGTCGGTGGCAAGAAACGATTCATAGTATAACCGAGGAACAGGCACGAGTCAATGAGGAAAACCAAGCGATGCGACAGGAACTCGAAGATATGAAAAAACAAATGCAGGACATGTCCATGCAACTCCAAACAGTCTCTATGCATTGTACTCATTTACTCGGTGTTGTTGGAACCATGCTACCTCCAACACCTATCTATATTCCTCAGCCACCTGTTTCGCCTGTGTTTTACCCCCATCAAGTATTTCCACCATACACTAACTAATGTTTGGAACGTCTGTATTTTTTAGTTCGTTGTGCAGTCATGAACTTTGTAATCCGTTCAATACGAACCTTGGCGTCTGATTCAGCTTCTAGGCTTCTTACAAAATCATTCCATCGTGCTTGCCACTTTGCATCAGTGGGATCATCTCCAGCATATTCCTCGGTTATCCCTTTGTATTCGTGAATACGACCTTCAAGGAATAGTTTATCCACAGTTTCTGCGGGCCATACCTGGCGATCTTCACGATCCAACACATTCTTCTTTGAATTACAAAGAGTGTTATGGCGAACTCTGCGAAGTTCTTCAACGAAGGTACGTATAATTTCTTCGGCGGTTTCCCATGGTTGGTCTTTGACATTGGTTAGGAAGGATGACCACATAGCAGACCATGTAGGAAGTTTGGACATGTCATTGGATACCTCACAATACTGTTTGTAATGGTGTTCTTGGTCATTTTTAATAAAGTCGTAAATATCACGAGTTTTCCATTGTTTTGGAATGTATACGTCGTCATGAATGTGTTCTATCACTGCAGGTTTTGTTGGAGGCAAATCGACAGCATTGAAGACTTTTGTAAACTTAGGGAGTTCCTTTGGTTCTTCTTCTGGAGTTGATTTTGTATATAGAGGAAGAGATTCTTTCTTTTCTTTTAGTTTTTCACTTGTACGAGCATAGTGTCGCCTATATTGCTCCTTTTTAAGAATATCTTTGCATTGTTGGGTTTTTTCTAATAAAGAAAGAGATGGAAGGATTTTAGTGAATTCCTCAAGACTTTTACGAAATAGTGATGTTTCAGGACCAATAGTTTCGTTGTGCCAGTCTAAATATTCATCCACACGATTTTCCTCGAGAAATGTAAGAACATCATTTGTCTTCATATGTTTTTTTATAATACGATTATCTGTATGTGTCTTTTCCACTTCTGCATTTATGAAACGTATTAGACTAATATGAATTTCTTCTTTTGTTTTCTCATGTTGTGATTCATATAAATTTTGTACCTTGCGAATAAATGTATTTGATCTATTGTGGAATTTACAATAATTCATAACAATGTCAATGGGTTCAGAGATTAATTCGGCAAGTCGTTTAGAAGTAAAACGACCTGATAATTGTTCAGAATATTCAGATGGTTCTGATAAAGTATCTGCTTCTACAGAATTTTCTTCCTCTAATATAATATGTATATAGTTTTGAAGATTGGAATTTTCAGAAATACGTTTAATATGATATTTTAACACACCTATTGGGATCGGACCCTTAATAAAATTACAATGAGCACAGCATGGTCGACAATTAGATAGAATATATCCTTTTGAGTTATCAATACGGTCAATGCCATTATAATGTGTATCTGAATTTTCTATACCGCAAAGGTAGCATGGTTTAGTTTTAATTGAATTAAACTCCTCTTTTTCAAGAGTAAATTCTAAATTGCGTCCATTTATTTTATTATTTTGATGTTTGTAATCACCGTAAAATTTTGTTGATAGCGTATTGAATCCTGGAAATATTTTTGATAGTTGATTTGAAATTGAATCGCCATTCAGCTGATAAGCGTAAATAGCATTGCATTTGTTTACAAATTCTTCAATTGAATATGAATATTTCATTCGATTACATGTTGTACAACATGGAACGCAATTATCGAGTGTATATCCTTTCTTATTATCAACGCGATCAATACCCATAAAATCTGTTTCATCTGATATAGTACAGTAAAAGCAGGGTTTTCGAATAAGATTAGTAAATTGTTCGAATGACAACTCAAATGAAATATCCTGCTTACGACTACATGCACCTTTTATGTATGAGTTATAATAAGATTTGAGAGGCATATTTCTGTATGCACGTTGTTGTATAACCTTGTAATTCTTTTGCGAGTTTATAAATTTATTACAACATGAATCGCATTGTTTTAGCGCATCATTGATTGCAGATGATATATATGGTGATTCGCAAAATATACATGTATTGTTATTTTTAATAAACTCTGAATAATAGCGATCATTTGTTGTGTAATTATTTATAATACATGATGTACAGGATAGAAAGTCAGATTCGCATACATTCATACATCCTCTTTCAATATTGCAAATACGAACCGTGTGATCCTTCTCATAATCTTTGTATTCATCTCGATGATGTTTTCCACAATATTTTGTTTTGTCATGTTGGATTTCAAATGTACATTGAACACCTTCTGGAGTTCTATGGGAACATTGTTGTTTTTTGTTCTTTCCCAAACAGTTTGAACATGTTTTCTCAGTTTCACTAATTTGTGAATTGCAACCACGAAAGAACATACGGCAGAGTCGTTTTCCATCGGCGATGAGCTTATCGTACTCTTTTTGACGTTGATGTCGTTCACAGTATCCATCGGAGTCAATGGAGGTTGTAGGAATACAAGGCTGGCCTTTGCGAGGACCTTCTCTTACAAAGGCTTTGCAGGGGTTGGACATGGAAAGGCTAGGAGGTATAGGCAGGGGTGTATGATTTTGTATTCACCAAACTGTATTTTAATCAAATTTTACCGAAGAATGGTATAAAGTATATCGATTCTTCGTGTAAGATGTAATTTATACGCCGAGAATTTCGATCTCGGGTCATTAATTGCTGTAGGCAAGTCCGCCCATGCCACTCATGATACGGAGCACATTGTAGTTCACTGCATACACACGCACCTGGGCAGTCAGGCTGGAGCCAACGGTGTTGTTGGACAGGATGATGTTCAGGGTGGCGTTATCGATACGGGAGAAGTTGCAAGTACCGCTGGGCTGGTGGTCCTCAGGCTTCAGGGCGAAGCTGTACACGTTCACACACACGGCAGGGATGTTGGTGTGGTGCTGGTAAGGCTGCACCAAGTTGAAGTACTTGCCCTCGCGCTCGGAGAACCGATCGTGGCCGTTCAGCTGGATCTTGGCCAGAACCACAGGGTACTTGCCGGCCAGGCCCTCCACGCGGGTCACGCTGTAGCCGGACTCCAGCACGGCGCGATCCCACCAGTCGGAGTAGTTGAAAGGCTGCTGGCCCTTCCAGGGGTTCACGATGGCGTCATCGCAGCTCAGGAAGCTGTCGCGCTGCACCACCCACACCAGCTCTTTGCAGGGGTGGTTGAAGTTCAGCTTCAGCTTGTTGCTGCTGCTGGTCACGCTCTCGGCACCAGTGAACTGCAGCTGCTCGATCAGGTACTCGTGGGAGACCTGAGCGAAGCGGCGGCGCTCATCAGTGTCCAGGTAGATGTAGTCCACGTACAGGGAGGCGGACACCAGACCGGCGTTGGCCACACGGTCGCGGATGGCGTGGCCGCTGCCGGAGCTGGAGTAGTCCCAGCACAGGTTGCGCAGCTCGTTGAACTCCAGCCAGATCTTCACCTCGTGGTACTGCAGAGCAATCAGAGGCAGAGCCAGACCAGGGTTGCGGCAGAACCAGAACTGCAGAGGGATGTACAGGGTGTACTCAGGGGCGCACTTGCGCACCTCGCTGGAGGCGTTGGGCTCGCTGTTGCTAGTGCAATCAGCATCGCAGTCCTCACCGCCCTGCACCAGCAGGTTCACCAGCTCGGGGACGTTGCCCACCATCTCGGCGTAGCCGCTCTGCTTACCGGCCTCCTGGGTCAGCTCGTTCCAGATGTGCAGCCAGTCACCGTAGTGCTTGTCGATCTGCTGACCGCCGATCTCCAGGTACACGTTGTTGATCAGGTTGTGGCCCACCCAGTTCAGCCAGCGGAACTGAGCACCGCTGCCGTCGTTGGCCTGCAGCACCACCTTAGGCAGGGTGCACTGCAGGTACACGCGGTGGATCAGATCGCCGTTACGGCTGATGGTGCACTGCACCTTCTTGCCGAAGTTGGCGGCTCCGTTGAAGGTCTGCTCAATAGC
>JACCDO012032876.1_pt1 | contig 15069 bp, 12 predicted proteins | sample 7446101 | NCBI WGS metagenome assembly JACCDO01 (sample SAMN15323440, study PRJNA562643) | freshwater metagenome | isolation source: river surface water | place: USA:Blue River Watershed | collected 2017-08-16
TGTTCAACGCGGGTATCCGTCCTGCGATCAACGCTGGTATTTCGGTGTCTCGCGTGGGTGGTGCAGCGCAAACAAAACTCATCAAGAACTTGTCCGGTGGTATCCGTACCGACTTGGCGCAGTACCGTGAATTGGCAGCGTTTGCTCAGTTCGCGTCTGACCTCGACGAAGCCACACGTAAACAACTCGACCGCGGTGCTCGCGTGACTGAGTTGTTGAAGCAAGCCCAATACAGCCCACAACCCATCAGCTTGATGGGCGCTACGCTGTTCGCGGTGAACAAGGGCTTCTTGGACGACATCGAAGTCAAACAAGTTCTGCACTTTGAAACCGAAATGCATGCTTATCTCAAGCACAAGCATGCTGCCTTGTTGGCCAAATTAGAAGCCGACAAAGCCATGGACAAAGATGCTGAGGCCGAACTGACCGCTGCCCTAGGCGCGTTCAAGAATACCTTTGCTTAATTCCTACCTGACCACACAAGGAGCCTCGAATGGCAGCAGGTAAGGAAATACGCGGCAAGATCAAATCGGTGGAAAACACCAAGAAGATCACCAAAGCCATGGAAATGGTGGCTGCGTCCAAAATGCGCAAAGCACAAGACCGCATGCGCGCGGCGCGTCCCTATAGCGAAAAAATTCGCCATGTGGCCGCCAATTTGGGCAAGGCCAACCCTGAGTACGTGCACCCGTTCATGGAAATCAATGACGCCAAAGGTGCAGGCTTTATCGTGGTCACCACCGACAAAGGTTTGTGCGGCGGTTTGAACACCAACATCTTGCGCATGGTGTCGCACAAATTGCGCGACTTGCAAGCCCAAGGCAAAACGGCGCAAGCTGTGGCCATCGGTAACAAAGGCTTAGGCTTTTTAAACCGTTCTGGCGTGAAGGTGGTGTCGCAAGCCACCATGCTCGGCGACACCCCGCATTTGGACAAGCTGATTGGCCCCGTCAAGGTGTTGCTTGATAGCTATGTGAATGGCGAAATCCATTCCGTGCACCTGTGCTACACACGCTTCATCAACACGATGAAGCAAGAGTCTGTGGTCGAGCAACTCCTGCCTTTGTCTGCTGACGACTTCAAGCCCGAAGCAGGCCATCCAGGCTGGGACTACATCTACGAACCAGACGCCCACACCGTCATTGAAGAACTGTTGATTCGCTATGTCGAAGCATTGGTCTATCAAGCGGTGGCGGAGAGCATGGCGTCTGAGCAATCTGCACGGATGGTGGCTATGAAGTCGGCCACCGACAACGCTGGGAACGTGATCAACGAACTCAAACTGGTTTACAACAAGACGCGTCAAGCTGCGATCACGAAAGAACTTTCGGAAATCGTTGCGGGTGCGGCTGCTGTCTGATTTTAATTTTTGGAGCAAAAAAACATGGCTCATGAGACCACCCATAAGAACCAAGGCGTTCAGGGAAAAATCGTTCAATGTATTGGCGCCGTGGTGGACGTCGAATTCCCACGTGACCACATGCCTCGCGTGTATGACGCGCTCAAGTTAGAGGGCACTGCGCTCACGCTTGAAGTGCAACAGCAACTCGGTGACGGCATCGTCCGCACCATTGCCTTGGGCACCTCTGACGGCTTACGCCGTGGTTTGATGGTGACCAACACCGGTGCTGCGATTACTGTGCCGGTCGGCAAAGGAACTTTGGGTCGCATCATGGACGTGTTGGGTAACCCCATCGACGAGCGCGGACCTGTCGACCAAACACAGACTGCTTCTATCCACCGCAAAGCACCTGCGTATGACGAACTCAGCCCTTCGCAAGAATTGCTTGAGACTGGCATTAAGGTGATCGACTTGGTCTGTCCTTTCGCCAAGGGCGGTAAGGTCGGATTGTTCGGTGGCGCAGGTGTGGGCAAAACCGTGAACATGATGGAACTCATCAACAATATCGCCAAAGCGCACAGCGGTTTGTCTGTGTTTGCTGGTGTGGGTGAGCGTACCCGTGAAGGTAACGACTTCTACCATGAGATGGCTGATTCCGGCGTGGTGAACCTTGAGAACCTCGGCGAGTCTAAAGTGGCCATGGTCTACGGTCAGATGAATGAGCCTCCTGGTAACCGCCTGCGCGTGGCGTTGACAGGTTTGACCATCGCTGAGTCATTCCGTGACGAGGGCCGTGATGTGTTGTTCTTCGTGGACAACATCTACCGTTACACCTTGGCCGGTACCGAAGTATCCGCGCTGTTGGGTCGTATGCCTTCTGCGGTGGGTTACCAGCCTACATTGGCCGAAGAAATGGGCCGATTGCAAGAGCGTATTACGTCAACAAAAATCGGCTCCATCACATCCATCCAAGCGGTGTATGTGCCAGCGGACGACTTGACCGACCCATCTCCAGCAACCACCTTCCAGCACTTGGACTCTACAGTGGTGCTTTCACGTGATATCGCTTCTTTAGGTATCTACCCTGCGGTTGACCCATTGGATTCCACTTCACGTCAGCTAGATCCATTGATCGTTGGTGAAGAGCACTACTCAGTGGCACGTGCAGTTCAATCTACGCTACAACGTTACAAAGAGTTGCGCGACATTATTGCTATTTTGCGTATGGACGAATTGGCGCCAGAGGACAAATTAGTCGTGGCACGTGCGCGTAAGATTCAACGTTTCTTGTCACAACCTTTCCACGTTGCTGAAGTGTTTACCGGTTCACCTGGCAAATATGTGACCCTAAAAGACACCATCAAAGGCTTTAAAGGCATTGTTAACGGTGATTATGACGATCTGCCAGAACAAGCTTTCTATATGGTGGGTAACATTGAAGAAGCCGTTGAAAAAGCCAAATCTCTGTAATTGGGCAATCTAAATAAAGCTTAATTAGAAAGGCTGTTATGGCGACGACAATTAAAATTGATGTGGTAAGTGCAGAAGAATCTATTTTCTCTGGTGAAGCGACCTTTATCGTTGCACCAGCGTTGATGGGTGAAGTCGGTATCTATCCACGTCACACCCCTATGCTAACTAGCATCAAGCCTGGCGCACTGCGCATCATGGTAGCGGATAGCAACGAAGAACAATTAATCTTCGTTTCAGGTGGTATCTTAGAAGTACAACCCGGACTAGTTACCGTGCTGGCAGATACCGCCATACGCGGACATGATTTGGACGAAGCGAAAGCGCTTGAAGCCAAACGTGTGGCAGAAGAAACGCTTAAGAGCAATGCTAGCGAAGTAAACTATGCATTGGCACAAACAGAGTTGGCAGAAGCAATGGCACAGTTGCAGGCCATCGCCAAATTGCGCAAGAAAGTGCATTAAATCAAACAAGGCAGCCTAGGCTGCCTTTTTTGTTCGTATTAGACGTTTATCCATTACAATAAAGTCGTTGTCTTAATGACTTAACACTATGTCAAAAAAACTCAATGTAGTAATTCTAGCCGCTGGTAAAGGAACACGCATGTGTTCGGATTTACCAAAAGTTTTGCATCCGCTTGCCGGCAAGCCTTTGCTGGCGCATGTGATTACTGCAGCACGACAGTTAGCGCCAGAAAAAATTATCGTGGTGTATGGCTATGGGGGCGAGCAAGTTCAAGCTAGTTTTGCCCAACAAGCGGATTTAGTCTGGGTGCAGCAAGCACAGCAAGTGGGTACAGGCCATGCTTTGCAACAAACCGTGCAACACTTAGATGACGATGCTTATACCTTGGTGTTATTGGGCGATGTACCGCTGATTTCGGTCGCTGCTTGTCAATCGTTGCTACAACAGACACAGGTCATCGGCTTATTAAGCGTAATCAAACAAAATCCAGCCGCATATGGTCGCATTGTGCGCAATGCTGAACATCAGGTCAGCGCTATTGTTGAATATAAAGATGCCAATCCCAGCCAACGGCAAATCAAGGAAGTGAACACAGGGATTATGCTTATCCATAACAGTAATCTAAAAACTTGGTTGGCTAAACTCAACAATCACAATGCGCAAGGTGAGTACTACTTAACCGATATCGTGGCGATGGCTGCCCAACAGGGCTATCAAATCGATGCACAAATTGCCCCCGATGAGTACAGCGTGGAGGGGGTGAATAGTAAAAATGACTTGGCCTTGCTGGAGCGGGTGTATCAATATCAGCAAGCACAGGCGCTGATGCAACAAGGCGTTAGCTTAATGGACCCACATAGAATAGATATACGTGGCAGCTTAACTGTTGGACGCGATGTGGTGATTGATGTGGGCTGTATTTTTGAGGGCAATGTCAGCATCGCAGACCACGCCAAAATTGGTGCATACAGCATTATTAGCGATAGTCAAATTGGCGCAGGGAGTGAGATAAAAGCCTACTCGCATATCGAACAAAGTTGGATAGGGGCGAATTGCCAAATTGGGCCCTATGCCAGAATCAGACCGAATAGCAAATTAGAAGATGAAGTGCATATTGGGAATTTTGTCGAACTGAAAAATACCCATATACAGGCGGGCAGCAAAGCCAACCATCTAAGCTATTTAGGCGACAGTGATATCGGTAGCGGCGTCAATATTGGCGCAGGCACCATTACTTGTAATTACGATGGTGCGAATAAATACCGCACAGTGATTGAAGATGGCGCATTTATCGGTTCTGATACGCAGCTGATAGCGCCCGTTACCATAGGCAAAAATGCCACTATCGCAGCAGGCTCTACCATCAGCAAAGATGCACCGGCAGAGCAATTAACAGTTTGTCGCAGCAAACAACAAATCAGCATTGCCAGCTGGAAAAGACCAGTCAAAAAAAGTAAATAACAGGGGTATCTTCATTCATGTGTGGAATCGTAGGCGCCATCGCCAGCAACAACATAGTCCCAATGCTAATTCAAGGGCTAAGCCGTTTGGAATATCGCGGTTATGATTCAGCAGGTGTGGCGGTAATTAACGCACAAGGAATACAACGTGTCAGAGCGGTTGGCCGAGTCAGCGCTTTGCAAGAGCAAGCGGATGCACAGCAGCTGACAGGACAAATTGGTATCGGACACACGCGCTGGGCAACCCATGGTGGGGTAACAGAGAGCAACGCGCATCCGCATATTTCACACGGCGAAATCGCCATCGTTCACAACGGCATTATCGAAAACCATGATCAGCAAAGACAACGGCTAACTGAATTGGGCTACCAATTTACTTCGCAAACCGATACCGAAGTGATTGCCCATTTAATTCATTATTACTTCCAGCAAACGCAAGACCTAAGGCAAGCCACCGTAAAGGCAACTGCCGAGTTACAAGGCGCTTATGCCATCGCGGCGATTGCCTTAAATCACCCTGACAAAATAGTGCTAGCGAGATATGGCTGCCCCTTATTAATTGGCATAGGCAAACAGGCAAATTATTTAGCTTCCGATGTGTCGGCATTATTATCAGAAACACGGCAAATCATCTATTTAGAAGACGGCGATATCGCACAAATCAGCCAAACTGATATTCAGCTGCAAGATGCACAAGGGCGCAAAGTAGAAAGAAAAATACATACCAGTGATGTCACCTTGTCCTCTATGGAGTTGGGACCTTACACCCACTTTATGCAAAAAGAGATTTACGAGCAGCCCAAAGCAATTACTGATACTTTAGAAGCCTTAATCGACAACAATCAATTTGATAGTAAGATTTTTGGCGAGCATGCCAGCCAAGTATTTAGCCAAGTGGACAGCGTATTAATCCTCGCCGCTGGTACCAGCTATTATGCGGCCATGACGGCAAAATACTGGTTAGAAGAAATCGCACAAATACAAACCAATGTAGAAATTGCCAGTGAATATCGCTATCGCAAATCCGTTGCAAATCCACGTCAGTTAGTCGTTACTATCTCGCAATCCGGCGAAACGCTTGATACCATGGAAGCGTTAAAACATGCGATTAAATTAGGGCAGGACAACACGCTGGCTATTTGCAATGTGATGGAAAGCGCTATACCACGAGCCTCCAAGCTAGTTTTTTATACCCGAGCCGGCGCAGAAATCGGCGTTGCCTCGACCAAAGCATTTACCACGCAGTTAGTCGCTTTATTTATCCTAGCAGTCACCTTGGCAAAACAGCGTGGCTTAGTAGATCAACAGACACAACAAAATTACTTAACTGAATTGCGCCAAATCGCCAGCAGCGTGCAGCATGTGCTCAACCTAGAACCACAAATCAGTGAGTGGGCAAAACTATTCGCAGAAAAGCAAAATGCGCTGTTCCTTGGACGTGGCATTCATTATCCAATTGCCCTAGAAGGCGCCCTAAAACTGAAAGAGATTTCCTATATCCATGCCGAAGCCTATCCAGCCGGCGAGCTAAAACACGGCCCGCTGGCACTGGTGGACAACAATATGCCAGTGGTGGTGATTGCCCCCAACGATAGCCTACTAGAAAAAGTGAAATCCAATATGCAAGAAGTCAACGCGCGCGGCGGACAACTATTCGTATTCGCCGACGCTGACAGCAATTTCACCGCCAGCGAAGGCGTCTTCGTCATCCGCACCCCTCGCCATGTCGGCATCCTATCCCCAATCATGCACTCCATCCCAGTCCAACTTCTGGCCTACCACACCGCGCTAGTAAGAGGCACAGATGTTGATAAACCTAGAAATCTGGCTAAGTCGGTGACGGTGGAATAACTGTTTCTATTACGCTTAGAACAGATTTTATCTATCACAAAATATCTTCAATAAAAAATGAAGTGAGATTAGCTCGGTTGTTGACGCCGGCTTTGAGATAAATGGCGGAGGCTTGCTCTCTTACGGTTTTTTCTGAGGTATTTCTCATCGCGGCAATTTCTTTGCTTGAAAAACCTTTAATTAATAACACTGCGATTTCCTTTTCAGTTTTACTCAAGTTCCAGATATCAGATTGAATGGCAATTTTCTTGCTTAAATGTTGGGCAAGTATTTTGTTAAGATTGATTAACTCGAATTTTTCTTCCTTAAGAGAGAGTAACTCGGTTTCTTTAATAGTTAAATTCCTGAAAATCAGTGATTCATATTTATAAAATATTAGAGTATTTATTATCAGAATTATTAATAGCGGAAAAAAAATAATTAACTCATGAGAGATATGACTGAAAGCAACCTGATCTTGAAAGTCACTCATAATGTCGTAGACAACAGCGCATATCCCAATGAACACAATTACTATTGTGCCAAGCATTAATTTTCTAAGATTGTTGTGAATTCTTAAGTTTTCCATGACATGAATTTCATAGCAGACACATAAATTTTCAAAAGTTAAATCATTATAAATTAAACAAAAGAAATAGATAGGACATCTGTCGGGTATCACCTATTCCTTAAATGTTTTAGAGTGCGTTAGTCAGATATAAATTTTTAGGAGTTAAAGAATGTCATTCCCCAGCAAAATTAATTTAGTGAACAGTTTAGTTAGCAGCGATGAATTAGATGATAAAGAATTGCAAGCGGCCAATCTGTCTCTAAATCAAGTTTTTAGTGTTGCGCCAAATTCAATAGATGATTCCAGTGATGATTCCAGTGATGACTCCAGTGATGACTCCAGCGATGATTCCAGCGATGATTCCAGCGATGATTCCAGCGATGACTCCAGCGATGACTCCAGCGATGACTCCAGCGATGACGATTTTGAAGATGATATTGAAGATGACCATGATGGGGATGGGGAAAACGATGATTCAATTGATGGAAGTGATGATGACGACCTAGAGCATGGTGGGGCAGGAGATGATGATGTTGATGGTGGTGAGGGAGATGACGATATATACGGCGACGAAGGCGATGACCACCTTGAAGGTGGTTTAGGAGATGACAATTTAGATGGCGGCTTAGATGATGACACGCTTATCGGCGCTGAGGGAGACGATAGTATTATTGGTGGCGATGGCGATGATAGTCTTTCCGGAGGAGAAGGTGACGATAATCTGTATGCGGGCAATGGTGATGATTCTGTGAGCGGAGGAATTGGAGATGACACCATTGTTGGCGGTTCTGGCGCTGGTGATGATCTTTATAAAGGCGGTAGTGGAATTGATACAGTTATATATAGCAGTGCAACGGCTGGAATTTTGGTGAATTTAACTACTGCAAATGCTAAATCTATTTCTACTGATGCTGGTATTGGAACTGATGATTTATTTGGTATAGAAAATGTTAGGGGCGGTAATTTCAACGATCAGTTAACCGGAAATATGTTAGCCAATAGTATCGTAGGTGGGTTGGGTGACGATAGTATCAATGGCTTAGCAGGAAAAGATTATTTGCTTGGCAATGAGGGCAACGACACTTTAAACGGTGGTCAAGGCAATGATATCCTCGAAGGAGGCGATGGTGACGATACTTATGTCATCGGCAATATAGGTGACAGCGTGACTGAGCTTGCAGATCAAGGGGATGATTTTGTTAAATCCTCGGTTTCTGTATCAGGGATGATTAGTGATGATCTCTCAATGGCTTATGTCGGCGAAAATGTAGAAAATATCCAATTAACTGGCCAACAGGTTGCAAAAGCAATTGGCAACTCGCTTAACAATACGATGATTGGAAATTCAGCAGCGAACTTTATTAATGGAGCTGATGGATCCGATACTATTATTGGTGGTTTAGGTAAAGATAAATTAAATGGCGGAGCTGGAAACGATATATTTAAATTTAATTTAGCGGTTGAATCCAAAGCTGGCAGTGATGGCAGAGATAAAATTTTAGATTTTGCGATAGGCGATAAAATTGATTTATCAGCCATTGATGCAAAGGTTGGCGGTAGCGCTGATGATACATTTATATTCTTAGGCGACACAGGCCCAACGCAAGAAAACGCTAATGGTGCTTTATGGTTTAAGAATGGTGTTCTCTACGCTAGCACCGACGGAGACATCGCAGCTGAGATGGAAATTGTCGTTACTGGCATCAGTAGTCTTTCAGAAAGCGATTTGATTTTATAAATTGTAAATAATTAACAGGGGGTCAATTTATATTGACCCCCTTTTTTATGAGTGCCACCGCTTTAATTGGTCTGCTTCAACTACCCAGCCAGCAATGTCTAAAATAATGACTTAGCTTACATCTAAGGCTAGAATGACGGCCTTCCTCATAAAGCTAACTTATTCCTCATGTATCCGTTTCACTATCATATGCAGCATGCACTGCAATTTGTACTGAATTTTGATTCTGTCTTTACAAAATTCCACCCATCATGAAACGCTTTTACCAACGCTATCATCATTTAATCCGCGCTAAATTACGCTGGTTAATCTATTTTTCTGGCTTTTTTCTGGGCTTATTGGCTTATTGGGTAGGCGATAATTTTGGTGAGCCGCCGCTGGAACAAGTGTTGTATCACATGCAATTTGGCATGCAGGGGCTGGTGGATACCGATACTGCGCTCATCAAAAGCTTTTCTATTTATTGCTTATTATTACCGTTTATTGCTTCAAGCTTGTTGGTGTTGCTTGAGTATTCCATCGCCATGTTTCTTGTGCATGGCTCCGAGCATTGGATTACCCGCCCTGCAAGGCTAGGCAATGTGCGCTTGCTTAAAGCCTTATATTGGACGATTAATCATCGCGCACCAGTGTATTTTCTTTCCATGGGATTTGTATACTTTGCTATGCAGTTTTCCCTATCCGCCTATATCCACCATAGGCTAGGGCAAGACTATTTTTCTATGCACTATGTCGATCCGCATCAAGTCAAGATTAGCCCAATTAAGCCGAAAAATTTGCTGTTGATTTATGTAGAAAGTTTGGAAAACAGTTACCAGCAACCCAGCTTATTTCAAAAAAATTTACTGGCCAGCCTAGATCAATTTAACGGCCAGTCTTTTCAAGACTTTCGCCAAGCACCAGGCACTGGCTGGACTATCGCTGGCATGATTGCTAGTCAATGTGGTATTCCGCTGAAAAGCGTCAGCCTGTATGACGGTAATGGGGTGGGCGAAAAAATTAAAAACTTTTTACCTAATGCGATTTGTTTGGGCGATGTTTTGCATAAAGCAGGTTATCGCAATGTCTATATGGGCGGTGATGCACTAGATTTTTCTGGCAAAGGAAAATTTTATCGCGACCATCATTATGATGAGGTGTATGGCAGAGACCAATTGCGAGGGGCATTAAGCGATGCGCAGTTAAATTTTTGGGGTTTATACGACGATGCTTTGCTAGCAGCCGCCAAGCAAAAGTTAAAACAGCTACACGCTAGCGGGCAGCCGTTTAATCTGACCATCAGCACCATTGATACGCACGGTCCAGACGGCCATTACTCGCCATATTGCAAAAAAAACAAGGTTAACAACTTCGAAAAAATCGTCGAATGCACTGCCAATCAAGTCGCCCAGCTGGTTCAATATATCAAACAGTCAGGCATGATTAACGATACCCAAATCGTCATTAGCGGCGACCACTTGGCGATGTGGAACCCAGTCTATGACACGCTAGAGAAAAATCCCACTAGACGCGTATATAACCAATTTATCTCTAAGCAAAAATTTACTAAGAATCGCGACCAAGTGCTGCATTTTGATATGTACCCAAGCATCTTGGCGTTTATCGGATTCGACATCCAACATAACAAACTAGGCCTAGGTTTTAACGCTTTCTCCAATTCCGCCGAATTGCCACCAGCCAATCAATACGAAGAAATGGACAAAGATTTATTGAATCAATCAGAAAAATACTTACAGCTGTGGGACCCAAATTATCAGCCGGATAGCTGATGAGCTTATAACCAATCCCAATTAGCATGCGCCTTGTGCGGTGCGTGGCGCAGAGAGAAGTCCCATAAAAAGGCGGGGATGAGGCGCATGAATTTGGCCAATAGACCCATTTGCCATGGGATGACGATGAAGCGGCGTTTGGCGGCGATGGCTTGGACAAACTTGGCGGCGGCCACATCGACGTCCATTAAGAACGGCATGGGGTATTGATTGACGTCGGTCATGGCGGTTTTGATGTAGCCGGGGGCGATGGTGGTGACGGCGATATGTTGATCTGCTAGTTCCACTCTTAAGCTTTCTAGATAGGCAATGGCGGCGGCTTTAGAGGCGCAATAGGCGCCTGCACCGGGTAAGCCACGTATGCCTGCAATGCTGGCAATGCCCACTAGTTGACCGGATTGTTGCTGTTGCATGGGCTGAATGAAGGGCTGGAAAGTGTTCATGATGCCCAACACATTAATCGCCAAGATGGCTTCAAAGGTTTTATTGTCTTGCTGATTTTGCGTCAAAGTACCGGCGCTGACCCCGGCGTTGGCAATCACGATATCCGGTGTGCCATAGCGTTGCATAAAATCTTGTGCCGCTTGTTGAACGGCGTTTGCGTCGCGTACATCGACAGGGTAAATGCTGCAAGGGCAATTTAATTCGGCTTGCAAGGCCTCTAATTGGTCTTTTCTTCGCGCCAATAAGCCCAGTGTTGCGCCTTGTGCAGCGTACTGTTTTGCCAGTGCGCTGCCTATGCCGCTAGAGGCGCCGGTGATAAAAACTTTGACTGTGCTCAAGATAGATTACTTCTTAGTCTTGCGTAGGTTGTCGATAATATAGTTGGCGGTATTAAACATTTCCTGGGGTCCGCCCGCCATCGTCACAGAGGTAATATAACGACCGTCGATTAATAAAGTCGGTACGCCGGTCGCCCCAGACGCTTGGAAGATACGGCCAGCATTATTCATTTTGGTGTTTAACGAGAATGACGCAAATTCCGCTTCGATTTTCTTTCTATCCACGCCAGACTCTTTGACTAACCATTCGGTCGCCGCTTTTTCGTCATCTGGACGGAATAGTTTTTGTTTATGGATAGCCTCAAATAATTTGCTATGCAATTTTTCAGATAAATTTAACGATTCCATCACATAAAACACTCTGGCCATCGCCATCCAATCCGGACGTGGAATGGCCGGTACGCGCTTAAACACCACGTCCTTAGGCAGCTTTTTGACCCAGGCATTGAGTTGCGGATCTAGCTCGTTACAATGTGGGCAGCCGTACCAAAATAGCTCTACCACTTCAATTTTGCTGGGGTTATCAGTGGGAATGGCTTGCACGGTTTGGTTAAATTCCGCCCCCAACTGAGGTTCTGCGTAAGCCAATTGACTGATTAGCAAAGTGAACAAAACAAATAATTTTTTCATAGTCTATCCTTGTAATAAAAAACGCCGCTTAAGGGTTATTAACGCGCACCAATTCAGCCTTGAAACCGCTTTCGGCAAGATTCGCCTTGGCTTTATTGACCTGAATCATATCCACAAACGGTCCAACTCGCACCCGATGCAACACTCCTCGGTCTTGAATCGCAGTGCTTTGTACGATGGCTTCTATGCCTAATAAAGCTAATTTAGCTTTCAGATTATCAGCCTCTTGCTCGGTCTGAAACGCGCCCACTTGTAGGAAGAAGGTTTCTGTCGGACGTGCCGTGTCTGCATCGTCTAGCTGCTTGATTTCTTGCTCCGTCACTTTGGACTCGTTACTAGGCAAAATGTTGTAAAAATCGAAGCGATTTTTTTTGCCTTGTTCAGCAGATTTTGTATCCGCTTTTTTATCTACCGCCTGTGGCTCCGCCGTTTCGTTTTTGCTGGTGAACGGGCTATCGCCAATTTTTAGATAGATAGTCAATCCTGCTGCAGCAATCACCCCGACTACCAAGCCCAGAATAAAGCCATTTAGAAAGGGGTTGCTAGATTGGCTGGCTTTTTGAGGCATAGGTTTGTAGTCACGATTCATCATTTTTGCTATTCCTTGTTGTTGGCTAATGATTACATTTTATCTGGTGCCGAAACACCTAATAAGGCTAGTCCGTTTTGTAACACTTGTTGGGTGGCTTTGATTAAGGCAAGTCTAGCTAGTTTAAGCGCTTGGTCGTCAATTAAGATTTTATTGTCGTTATAAAAACTATGTAAATCAGCGGCTAAATCGCGTAAATAGCTAGCCACTATATGCGGCGCTAATTCATGCGCGGCAGCTTCGACAATCTCCGGAAACTCGCTTAAGCGTTGCATTAACGCCACTTCATGAGCATTGCTTAAGCGGCTTAAATCAGCGTTGGCCAACTCACTGATTTGCCCGGCATCTTCCTGCCATTGTTTGAGCACACTACAAATCCGTGCATGGGCATATTGAATGTAATACACCGGGTTTTCGTTAGATTTAGCGCAGGCTAAATCAATATCAAACACCAATTGCGAGTCCGGTTTACGCGCTGCTAAGAAGTAACGCGTGGCATCACAACCGACTTGTTCGATTAAGTCTCGCAAGGTGACATAGCTACCAGCGCGTTTAGAGATTTTCACCTCGGCCCCACCGCGCATGACGGTGACCATCTGATGCAATACATATTCCGGCCAGCCTTGCGGTATGCCCATATCCAGCGCTTGCAGACCAGCTCTGACGCGGGTGATGGTGCTATGGTGGTCGGCGCCTTGTTCGTTAATCACGCGGGTGAATCCTCTTTGCCACTTGTCCACATGATAGGCGACATCTGGCACGAAATAGGTATAACTGCCGTCGCTTTTGCGCATCACGCGGTCTTTATCATCGCCAAAACTAGTGGTCTTGAGCCATAAGGCGTCATCTTGTTGATAGGTATAGCCGTTGCCAATCAACTTATCCACAGTGGCTTGCACTTTGCCTTGTTGATATAAGGCAGACTCCAGCGAAAACACATCGAATTGAATCTGAAAGGCTTTTAAGTCTTGGTCTTGCTCGTGGCGCAAATACGCCACCGCAAAAGCGCGTATCGCCTCTCTATCATTGGCATCTCCATTGGCGGTGACCTGCATATCGTCTGCCACCACCGTTTGTTGCTGCATAAACGCTTGCGCCACATCGATAATATATTCGCCACGATAGCCGTCTTCAGGCCAATCAGGATGGTCTGGTGTGATGCCTAGGCAGCGTAACTGCACAGAGGTGGTCAGATTATCAATCTGCGCACCAGCATCGTTGTAATAAAACTCGCGCGTCACTTGCCAGCCATTCGCTTGCAAAATCCGTGCGATACAGTCGCCCACCGCTGCGCCGCGTCCATGGCCGACGTGCAAAGGGCCGGTAGGATTGGCAGAGACAAATTCAATTTGTACTTGTTGCCCTTGGCCGTGCTGGTGTTGGCCATATTGCGCGCCGTATTGCAGGATATGTTGCACTACATATTGTTTAGCCGCGTCGGCTAAGAAAAAATTAATAAAGCCAGCGCCGGCGATTTCCGTTTTTGCAATCTGATGTGAGCTAGGCAAATGGTCAATTAATTGTTGTGCAATGGCGCGCGGGTTCTGTTTTAGCTGTTTGCTTAACAACATAGCAAGGTTGCTAGAGAAGTCGCCGTGCGCTTTATTTTTGGGACGTTCTAATTGAATCTGCAAGCCGGCGAGGTCTGTGTTCAAGTGCTGGCTAAGGGCTTGCAGTGCGGCTGACAATAAATGGCTAATATGTGCTTTCAAGGCTGACATCTAAATGAGAAAATAAAGCCGTTATTCTAACCTAATGCTGGCATGTCCTCACCCCCTAATCTCGCAAGCAACGCCGCGCAAAAGCAAATCGTGAAAGTCGCACTAGACCTTCCTTTGGATAGGCTATTTGAATATCTATCAGGCGGGCTGGATTTGCATATCGGGCAGCGCGTGGAAGTGCCATTTGGCCAACGCAAATTAGTCGGTATCGTAATTAGCTTTGCGCAACACAGCGAATACGCGCTAGACAAACTCAAACCCATTAGCCGTGGCTTTGCCCATGAGCCTGCCTTGAACGAAGCCAGTTTTAAGCTGATGCGTTTTTGTGCCGATTATTACCAATACCCGTTTGGACAAGCCTTGTTGTCTATGTTGCCGGCGCGACTTAGACAAGCCAAAGCGGCGCCGTTGCGGCGTATCTTAGGCTATCAGCTAAATGGTTCAGCGGCGGAAGCGCAAGCATGGCTGAAGCAAATTCCAGCGCGGCAAATCGTGCAACGCAGAATCTTATCGGCTTTGCTGCAAGCGCCGCATTCAGAAGCCCAGCTTAAGCAAATTTCCCATTCATGGCGCAGCGCACTAAACACTTTTATTGAACGTGCGTGGGTGACGGCATTCGATTGGCATGAGCAAACTGATAGCCAAGCGCAGACTGAAAGCCAAGCCCAAGCAGATAAGCAAGCGTTGAATGCCGAACAACAA
>JACCDO010282843.1_pt1 | contig 15063 bp, 11 predicted proteins | sample 7446101 | NCBI WGS metagenome assembly JACCDO01 (sample SAMN15323440, study PRJNA562643) | freshwater metagenome | isolation source: river surface water | place: USA:Blue River Watershed | collected 2017-08-16
AATGACTTAGAGTCATCTAATGCCTTCACACTGCTACCAAGACGAGAAGCCGAAAAAATGGGTCTTCTAGCTCCTAACGAAGGTGTCGATTTTGAACCTAAATATTTGAAGCCAAAATCACAAGGAGTTCCAAATGCCTAGAGCCTATTGTAAAACTACAGATGTTAAGCAGTATCTTCCACCAAACGTTGTAGCTGAAGGAGATAATCCTGTACCTAATTTTAGAAATCCATCTCCAGAAACGGCTACAAATATTAACTTGGACTTTTTTATTGAACAGGCTTCTTCAGAAATAGATGCAAATTTATCAATCGCATATGACGTGCCTTTGAAGCAAGTAAATCTTGGCGGTGATGTAGCGTACCCACATCCCATTCCAGTCATATGTGCAATATTGGCAGCTCAGATGTTCTACGCTCAAGCTCTTCAAGGAGCGGACAGGCAATCATCCGAAGCCCAAAAAGATCGTTTTGAATGGGCAATGAATGAGCTTGTTAGAATTCAAAATGGTGAAATAAGATTATTTGGACAAAGAAATACTCGTGGTGATAGATTTGTAAGAGCTACTTTACGTGGCATTCCAAACAACCCAAGAAAAGACGGTACATCTAAAGGCAAGAATCAATAGGTCATATAAATGGTTGAAAGAATCTATGACACTCTAAAAGGCATTCTTTACAATGATATGCCGAAAAACTCAAAAGACCAAGTTGTTGTTTACGACAGGCCAGTTCTTGGTTGGTATTTTGGTGATAGGGATGTCAAGCCATCTAGTCTGTCGCTTATTTTTTATGGCACATCTATCCCGGTCAAAGATGTTTCTTTAGGTTTACAAGAATACGAACATAAAATCACTATTGGCATAGATGCTGGTGCTGATAATGTTGAATTATCAGAAAGACTTGTTTTAGAGGCAACAAGATTAGTTTTGAATGTTTTAAGAAGGCACAGAAGAATGTGGGTGTTGGAACCATGCCCAATTTGTAACAAATTTATGCTTTCTCCTCAACATTACACTATTGATCACAACTCAATTTTTAGTCCATATTCAAATGAAGCACAGTTAAACTTTGATGACCTTTGGTCACAAACCCATGATGTTTCTGTTACATCTCCAGGATTGCCAGCATCAGGTTTAGCAACAGAAGCTTTTTATAGAGTTTATGAGGCTGTTGGAGCTGGTATAAGTGTAACTTATTTACCATCAACAGCTAGAACAAATATTCTTGCAATGAGAAGAGACTTCGTAGATCCTATAAGATTAATCTATGACGTAACATGCACAGACACAAAACCTTCTGATGATGGTAGAGGACAAGCTTTGTTGAAAAATGGTCAGATCACAGTATCAGCTAAAGAGTTAGTGAAACAAACAATTTACGGTCCTGATAATGTTCCTACCACGGCATTCTAGTTATGAGCAGTACTACAAGAAAAGGCTTAGAAGTATTAACAAATACAATAGGTAAGGCTAAAAACTATGTACGCAACTCCTTTGGCAATACAGTCGATAGGAGAGGTTTTAACCTTGAAGCTGAAACTGTTTTAACAAGAGTAAAGACATCAAATAATTTTCACGACTATGACTTAGCCGGAAAGTCAACTGATGGATATAGTAATCCTGATTTTTTAACATATGATGTTAATGATCCTATAGGGTTTGGTATCCAGGGGGGAGATATCTATGCTAAGAAAAATTTATCTAATCCATTTCCAATATATACTTCTGGCACCTGGAACCCATCCTATGATGGACCTCCAAGTTTAGAAGGATGGGGAATTTGGTTATATAATGGTTATGGAAATTATATTCCGCCCACTTTTTATACCAATCCAAGAACTTCTAACACAGCCACTTATGCACCATATGGTGGTGAAAATACAGTAGGCACTGCATTTACAGCAGCAGTAAACTCAGTTAGAGCAAACCTTTCTACAACTTCTAGATATACAGGTGCATTTTCTTTACCTGTTACCTCAAGTAATTATGAAGCGGTTCCTAGATTTGAAAATGCTAGATGGATTTCAATCAGGAATACTTATGGCTCTACCATTACTAAAGATGGAGATTTAGCAGAAGTTGGTAACCCAAGTAGTTTAACAAAAAAGATTAAAATAAAATTACATGAGGACGTACTCACTGGATTTAAGCTTGTTGATCCAAAAAGAAATGATCCAAGAGATATTAAACTTTACTATCACAACAACTTAATTCAAAACTATACAACTTCGTGGCAATCCATAACTCTTCCAACATCCTACACTCAACTTACAGCATTAGATTTTAAAATATATTCATACAATGCGTTTGTTGATGATGCATTAAATTTTGATACTACTGTAGATTTTGAAAATTATTGGATTTTAGAAATTAATCTTCCAGCTTCAAGTTCTTTTTCATGGACTAATAATTACTGGTGGCATATAGGAATTTATTGGAATTCTGAAGATGATTTGACAACAAATTCATTTACAAACTATGCAGATAATCTTCTTCAATATGACATGAATGATATTGCAATTAGTTCTTCAGATGGCTCTATAGATGTTGCAAATTCAGACCTTATTCTTTGGAATAAAAAAAGTTTCTTTAAACAAACTATTCCTAACTATTTGGATTATGAGTTGACTGGTGTTTATGACACTAATCTTTATTTATATTCTCAAAATAAAACTTTATTTAATTTCAAAGATGGTGAATATTCAGAACCAACAGCCCCATTTAGATATTCACTTGATGTCTTGTTACCACCGTCTGATTTTGGAGATGATGGTTCTTTAGTTGGTTACAGTGAAGTTAAAAGAAACCAACTTTATCCAGTTTCTATATGTACTGAAAATTCTGGAGCAAATTTTGAATCTCCTAAAGCAACATATAAAATTTTGACAGGAGTACCTTTTGACAGAGAAACTATAGACTCCTATGAAAAGTTTGATAATTGGCCAATAGTTCCAGAAACATATGATTGTCTTTTTAGATGTTTATTAACAAGACCAGTTGATGAAGTTTTTGAATTAGTGCAGTCTGAAAATTTTGTTGGATTATCTAAAAGAATACTTGAAGCAGATGGAATTCACTATAATTTTTTAAATATTTTAAACACTTCGAGCATTGTTTATTTAGAAAAATTAGCTATAAACTTTGCAAAGTTCGGTGTCCAAGACCAAGATGTTTTAGAGCTTTTACTTCCGCAGCTATACAAAATGGTTCAATTTACAAGAAACAGTAACTACAATGAAATATTTAATAATTTAGCAAGACAAATTGTGCCTGAATCAGCAAGGTTAGTCATTGGTAGGTTAGATGAACTTTTAAGTATTGCTACTAATGACCCAGATAATTATCAGACTCTTATTCATAATTTATTAAAAAAGCCATCTGCAATAAATTTAAAAAATCCAGATTATGAACCAAGAGGATTACAATTCAGCTTTGATGGTAATGAAGTAGTTGCTGATTTTGCTGTCAGATCACCTAGTGTTGATTTAGCATCTCTTACTTCTGACCATTTAAGAAATTACAATATAAAAGTTCCTGTTTCAAGCAATTTTGAAGTTTATCAAGAGCTTTCATTACTTTGTGAAGCTATAGATCCAAATGTTTCAGGAGACAAAATTGGGCTTGACTACACTTTTAAACTTAAACTTCAAGATTCAAATAAAAATATACTAGAAAAAGATTTGTACTTGAATGCATCCAAATTTTTCTTATCTGACGAAGATTATAACACTAGAGTTAACAAAGGCTTAAGTGTTGTTGGATATTACAAAATTGGAACTGAAGCTGAACAGGCTGCAAAAGCTGATGGAACTCTTGAGTCTATTCCAGACTATCACTTGTATGGTTACGCTGGATGCATTCCAGATTTGAAGATGCAAGAAGCCAGACCAATTTTAACAAGAGTTGTTGGAAGTGATAAGCAAGATGGCCAAACCAGAGAACAGTTTATTGCGTCTTTGCCTCCAGGCACGGACATAAACGAAGCTTTAGCAAATTATGAAGGTGACTTTATAACCATAGACTTAAACCATTATCCCGAAGAATGGGTAGCTTTGAAAGAAATAGCAATGACTACGTCAAAATACTCTTTTGACACTAATCCTTATTATCAAATAAATTACTATGCATTGATTGGTGGAGATGGAAAATCTCAGGGCATACAAACAGCTGATGATTACTACCCTTACACGGCTGGAGACGTTAAAGCGGATTCATTTACTATAGCTACTAAGGGTCTATCTATAACTGATGATTCTATAAACGTAATCGAAAACATACACAATCAACAAGCAATTATTGATTCTTCTTACGGATTAAATCAAACTACATCAAGCACCGGCATAGCAATAACTCAATCAACATTTGGAATAAAAATAACTCCATCACTTGATTCAGCATCTCAAAGTTTTAAGTTAAGAATTTCAAATACTATTCCCTTCTTGACAACTGGGATGCTTGATCTTGAGCTATATTCTTCAAGCGCTTCGGGCAACACTCCAGATAAAATAATAAAAAATGGATCAGGCATTGCCTTAACTTCAATATCATCTGATATGTCAGAATATTCGTTTGGTTTAAGTGCCAACATGTCAGCAAACACAAATTATTGGCTAGTCTTTAAATCAAATCAAGAATTCAGAACTTATGCCACTAACACTTCTGGTACAGTTGCTTGTTCGGGCACAAGTGTTACAGGAACTGGCACTACATTTACAAATTATATTGAAAATTCACAGATTGGATTTGGATCAACAATCCCAAGTGAAATTTCTGATTGGTATACTATTTCTTCAATTAATAGCAACACTAGCTTAACTTTAACTTCTTCTCCTGGAACAATAAACTCAGGAAGTGATTATGTGATAAAGCATGAATTTAAGTTATGGGGATCTCCTACTGGATCAACAACTTTATCTTTGAAAGATAAAGACAACAATTGGTCATATATTACAGGAAGGCCATATATCAACTTCTTCGTTCCATCAGCAGAAATTTTCGGAACTTTTAATAGAACAGATTACTCTTTGAACTCAACACTTCCACCTCCAAATAAGCAAAGAGAAAAAAATCCAGTTTATAATCTTGAAAGCTACGTTTCCTTTACTTCAAAAAAACTTAGTCCACCGCAACAGCTCCAGTTATATCCTAGAGCATTTTATGGGGGATTAACAAAACAAACCACAGGAACTGTAAGTGTGAGTACAACATCAGTTACTGCAACTGGAAATTCAAGCTTTTTATTATTTACTGGTCAAGATATACAAATAGGGTTTGGTAGTAGAAATCATATTGATATTACAACTTGGTATGATGTTGCAACCATAAACAGTGCAAGCTCACTTACTTTATCTACTTCAGCATCCTCTCAAACAAATGTCGAATATGCTATTAGGTTTAAACCAGAATGGCATTGGGCTAAATATTCAAAAGATATTTATGTATATGTAAAATACTATGCAAAAAATTCATTAAAAGAAAACTTTATTACTTTGAATAAGTCACCTTTTTGGCAAACATGGTGGTTCTTGGCTGATTCAAATACCATAGACGATATAAATCAAAATATTGAATTAGAAAAGTCTGCTGATGAAACAATAGTTACAAGTGGCTTAAATTTCAGTAGCTATAACTTAAATGGTACGACTGAGTATTTACAAGCAAAAGCTAAGGGTGAATTTTACCCACAAACAACAGGCTCATATGATTTTAGATTTTATTCAAGTTATGGTATTAAAGTTTTTGTTAATGGAAGTGCTACACCAGAAATTTCAAACTTGTCAAACGATGACTCAAATTATGCAAACACTTTTACACTTAGCCTGGTAAGTGATGAAATACTTTTACTAGAAATATTACATACACATAAAACTGATACATTGAATTCTATTGCTCATCCACAGGTATTGATTGGAGAATGGAAGTTATCAAGTGACTCTACATGGAACAATATAGATTCTTCATTTTATCAAGATGCAACTCCGGAACCAGTTGATATTGACCCAGATGGAGAGCCAATTGATAGAATAGTATTTTTAACTGTAGGAAAAACTTTATCAGAAATATCAACACCTACACATGGCGCACCACCTGGTGACAGAATAGTATTCAGGAGTAAATAATGTCAGCTCCAAATCCAAACACTGTGTATATGATGAACAATCTTGTAGTAAGTTTAGATATTTTACAAGATGTAACTGACTTGTCGAAATCAAATAAAGAGTATGCAATTGGAAAACCAGATACCATTAGGCCTATCGACTTGGTTTATGGGGTAGCTCAAACTGAAACTACTGATCCAAATAAAATCAATAAAATATTTACTTTTGGTAAAGGTTTAGAGTTAAGCAATACAGAGACACTTCCTCAGTTAATTACTACGCCTTCGCTAGTAAATAATGAAATGAGCTTGTCAATATTTCCTTCTGACCCAACAACAGATATTATTCAAAGACAACAAATAGCCGGAGAATATGAAGTTCTTTCTAACTGTTATGCATTTGGCAAAATTTTTTTAGAATCATACGAAGATGGTGGAGATACATTCAATAGTATTTCAGCATCTACGTTCAAAGGAACTAATGGTTTTACTAGAATAATATCTAAAGATATAACAATTGATGAAGCTAAACTGCTTTTCATAAGAAATAGCTTTGAAATTGAGCCATTGTCTGATGCATCATTAGGCGAATACGAAACCTACAAATATATTGATATTTATGATTTTATTTTAGATATAGAATATTATGATGGCACATATCAAAACTCAAGAGTCTATTTGCATATGATTGATAATAGAAAAATCCGTGGATTTTTCTCATTTCCTGTAGAGCAAATAGCAATTTTTCTTACACCACAATTAATTAAAAACGAAACTAATATCACAAAAAGATATAACAAGCTTCGAACAGAAATAATAAATATAATTAATGAGTGGATTAGATTATCAAATTGGAGTCCTAATTTCATCTCTTATTGGCAAAGCAATTCTTCTATGATGCCAGCTAGATTAAAAGAGTTCTTAAAAACTGAAATGGGTATAATTATTTAACATGGCTATATCATCGAAAATCGAAGAAGTTGTTTATGAAGTTACAAAAGTAGCTGGTAATATCTATGATTCATTACAAGAGAGTCTAGGTAGTAAAACAACTCCTGCTACAGCCATTTATGAAATCAATAATCTTTACAGTATGGCAAATAGTGGAAATCCTTATTTTGCTATCCTTGATACAACTCCCGCTGGATTTACTACAACTTATTCAGTAAATGAACCATATTATGTCAATGTTGCAAGCGGACAAGTAGTTTATGATAATAATGTTATCAATGTATTATCACAAGATATTTCAATAAGAAGAAGTTTTAGTCAATTATATTCCAACTTATATGTTTATGGAATGACTATAGGCCTTCCGCTTGATGAAGTTGAAAAAGCTGTGCAAAACTGGACAACAGAAACTTCATCAGCAGCTTCAATTAATGATTCAATAATTTACATCAAAGATGCAACAGTGCCAGAATCTTTAGGTTTTCCATTAGAAGCACAAGTTGGAAGATTATATATTAAATTTATATCTTTAAATGATGATAAGACAGGCATGATAATTGATCCAGGACAAAATCTAGGAACAATTTCATCACCTGTTTATGGGAAAATTCAATCTTCTATACCAGCTGGTTCAGCTGTAAGATTTAATTATCAAGCAAGAATTCAATCAATAATGGGTTTCCCAATATTGACTAACGATGGTACCGCTGATCCTGATACATTCGAATACTATCCACCATTACCTAGTACTTGGTTACCCATTGCTAATGTAGTAATTACAAATCCATCGAACCCTAGTGTCGTAGATAACTCTGGTGAATATGCTATTGTAAATACAACTATTCCCCTACCATATAACAATTCTACAAATCCTATTTTTGGTGATAGTGCAGACAATACTAGAATATTAACAGCTTGTCAAAATGCTCTGAATGACATGCAAAGTTTAAAATCAAGTTTTTTATTGAGTGAAGTTGTGCAAGGAATTAAAGCATTGTCTGTAAAACTTGCCGCTGGAACAAATACTAACTTAAGAAAAATATGGGCTGAACAACCATTTAGAGTTCAAAGCTTTTATTCCAAAGGTTTATCATTTTCTGGGTTAGAGAGATTTGATTTTCCTTATAACTTTGCAAAAGCATACTTTGACTTAACATCCGAAGATTTGCAACATACTTTTGCTATCTTCAGGGGTGATTTGGTTTCTAACAATCCTAGATTAGTTGGTACTGCTGGTGTTGACGCAGGTTATTCTGCAACATCTTTGACTTCTCCAGGGAGTCTATCAAGTCTAGAGCGTGGCACTCATATTTATGGAGCATCTGTAGTCAAAACTATCACATCAGAAACGAGTGGCGAAACTGTCCCTAGTTATATTGAAGTCACAACTAATTCCGTATCAAATAACAACTATATGATCGAGTTAAATTGGCAAAATGTAACTAACGCTCTTTTTTATAATGTTTACAAAAGAGGAAATTTGGCTTCTGATTTGATGGAATACAGATTAACAATTCCAGACGAGGTCCAAAAGCAACCTTATTTTTCTAATACGGTCACAGCTGATGATTCAAATGTACCTCTTAGTAGTAGATATACTGCTATAAAAATTGAACCAGACAATGATGGATTTTGTGGTGGTATTTCGATTAAGTTGCTTTATGGGACTGAAGGCTATAGTGTTAAAAATACTTCTGCATACTTAACATTAAGATTGTATGACTCTTTTGCTGACACTGTAACTTCTGGCGATACAGATGCTACACTTGATGATACTAATACTTTGTATGTGCCTGATATAGAAAACCCATTAACTGATGAAGTAAAGCTTTATTTTAATGATCTCTCTGACCAAAGTGATGAATATACATTCAAATTTAAAAAAGGGGTAAACTTAGTATCTGGACATATATATTGGGCTATTATTGACAGACCTACATTAATTGAAGTTACTGATCCTGAAACAAATGTATCTAGCACTGGAACAATATATATTAGAGGCTTAGAAAAAGATATAGTTGATCCATACGGAGAAATAACTCTTTGGAAATCATCAACCTTAGCAACAGGTTTTGATAACTGGTCAACATACGATAATGTTCCTTCTAGTTTTTATAATATTTACACACCTTATTACAAGCTCCGAGGATATTTAGACAATGGATTAGGTGTAAAATATCCTGTTAGAAGAGGTTTAAAATTCTACGATATTACTTCTTTTGCGCCAAGAAGACTATCTATTTATGTCCCTCCAGTTGAAGATATTTATCAAGTTGTTTCAGAAAGTTTTGCTGCAGAGTATGATGGGTTATCATCAGAGTCTACACTAACCAAGAATGATATGGTTGTAACTATCACAGCAAGAAACGGTGCTAATGGCATACCTATCACATTTACAGAAACAATACCACAAGGAACAGTAAGAAATACTCGCTTTGTTCTTGGCACAGCTAATGATCTTTTTGATCGTGTGGATGATGTTTACGTAACTCCTGGCACCAACCTTCAAAGAACAAACAATGGCCCTATTAAATGGAGTGTTTATGACTTCTTTACAGTTGAAACAGTACCATAATGAATGATCTTTCAAACCAATATTCAGCTCTAGGTTTCAATCCAGGATATTATGATTTACTTATCCTGGATAGAGTTAATTCTACAGAGCCCCTTTTTGAATATAATTTTGGTAGCATAGATACAGACTTTTTATTAAATGTAGAAAACTTAAACTTCAGTTTTGCTCAAGAAGCATTGAATTACCAAAGATTAGCTGGTGAAGGTGCGGATCCAAACACTTTTAGTTTATCTAAGTCTGATTTTTCTGCTTCTTTTAACATGTTAGTCAAAGCCTCATCATCTGGCTACATTGACTTTGGTTTTGCAAGTTTATGGGATGCTGCAACTTTAGCGTATCAAGGCACTGGCAACGCCATAGCTGGCAAAATTATATCAACTAATAGCACAGTAGGTATTGGAACTACTTTTATTGTCGTTGACAATATAAGTGATTTCAAATGTTTAACAACCCCATTTAGTGTGACTTTTTCTAAATTTAGCGGGACAGAAGCAACTGAAACTAAAACTGTTACATCAATAAATAAAACTAACAGAACTTTATTCTTTTCTTCAGGAACAGCTAACACGCATACGGTATCAAGAACATTTATTAAAGCTGGCTTAGCATCAACTACAAGAAATCCAGCCTTCAATCTTGTTTCATTATATCAAGGTTTATTAAGTGGGTGTCTGGTTGATAAAATTAGTATTAGTGCAAAGCCAGGTCAAGATATTGAGGCAAATGTTGATTTGAAATTTTTAAATGTCAACAGACAATATCAGATAGATGTCAATAATAACTTTGATACACTGGCTTCAAACGTTGCTAAATATAAAGTTTATAGGGGATTGCAAGGTTCAGAAGTAAGAATAAATAATACTTCTTACACTGCTGGTGGATTTGGCTTAACAACAAATGCATTTGGTCATCCTTTTTTCCAAGGTTTTCAAGGAATAGGAACTACAAGTTTTTTGGTTCAAGAATTTACTTTAACTTTAGAAAATCAACTAGAACCAATATATACTTTGCATTCAATAAATCCAGATAAATTTGTAAGGTTTAGAGAAAATTTAAAACCTTATGCATTAATTTCAAACGGTCGAAAGATAGAAGGAACAATAAAATACATCTCTCCTATATCTCCTTACACATTAGCTGAAAAACTTGCTGGTCCTTCAAGTATAAATAATGGTGGGATAGAAATAGACTTTGGTGTTTTTAAGATAACTTTTGATGAAGTTGTTTGGTCAGGGTCAAAAGCAGATTCCCCATTATCTGATAGTCAAACGAAAGAAATTAAATTCAGCGTTGTAACTGAAAAATTGAATAAGATACCAACCTTAGACAATTCAACTTCTTTCTAAAGGGTTTTTATGAGTATATTTGTAAATCCAGAAGAAACGTTTCCAGTAATCATAAGGTTTAAAATCAAAAATGTAGTGAATGATGTTATCACTTCAGTTAAAATTCTAAAGCCAAATGAAGAGTCTGATGATGACACAGTTTCATTAATCTGCGATGCTAAGGGTAGGGATTTTGAAACAATGTCTAATATATTGGAGGAAGCAACAATTATCAATGCTGTTACTGGTAATCCAATGGTTAGAACATTTGTTTTATGCAAGCTAATAATATTAAGTTTCTTCTCATCTTGGAATCTAAAGGATGCTGAAACTGGAAATATAGTTCCAATCAATAGTGAAAATATTGGAAAAACAAGACATGAAATTATTAGAGCTTTAGCACAAGAATGGCTTAAAATAACAAGCGGAAAATAAAATGTTAAACTACGAGCAAACAGTTATCAATGGGGTTCCAACAAAAGGTCATAATATCTTTGTTGTTGCTCTTAATGATTTGAATAGAGAAATATATAGAGATTTATTTAATTCTTTGGGATCTGGTTTTGCTTTCAATCTAAATAAATATAGAATTCCTGGTTTTGTATGGGATATGTATAGCATGGTTCAAAAACTTGCTACATCTCAAAGAACAGTCGAGCTTGATAACTTTTATCTGTCAAGGCACACAATTGATTATGATGAAGCTTATTATAAAAGAATCTGGACTAATGGATTTGAAGATGATCCAGGAAGTAACTTATTTACCCCATTAAGATCTTACTACCCTATGGCGTTAGATAATTCTCTGTCATTTGCAAACCAGACATATAAGATTAAGAATTTTTCTTTCAATCTGTTAGTTTCTGATAATGGAGAAAATGAACAAGAACCTGCTGAAAATACTATATATAAAGCAGCAATCGTTCCATTATTTCCTTTATTTTTTGCATCAAGTAACACAGGGCATCTATCATATGGTCCTGTGTTTATGGAAACATTTTCAATCAATGTTGAAGGTAAAAACAGCCTATCTGATGTTGAAGTAACATGTTCGTTTACAGGTGGCAAAACTTTAATTAGTCCTGAATACATACCAATAGTTAAGCCAAACATTGAAGAAGATCCAAAAGAGGTTCAGTTTGATGGCTTTGCTCCATATGAAATACAAGATTATAAAAATTATAGAACAGCAAATTTATCTGATTGTTTAATATCTTTCTTCCAACCTCAAAAAAGAATACATTCTGAGCTTAAAGATGAGTTATTTGAATCTTTAAATATCACTCAATCAAAAGATCCTGCTAAAACAAATTATGTTTTTACTTCAAAAACTAATACAAATAAAATAGTTAGTATGAATCTTAGCATAAATCAACAAATTGGATTAACTCACACAAACCCTATTCTTGATGATGGAACATATACAGATGTAATTGGGCCAAAATTTGCTGCTTTAGAGTCTAGGAGTGTCACAGGTTCTATTACTCTTTTCAATGCAAATTTAGATGATTATTTAGACAGATATCCAACTTCATCATTGACTATGTATTTTGGTGGAAATTTCTTATTTCATATGAGAGATGTTGATTGGTCAAACCCTGTGGTTTCAATGACTACATCAGGAAGTAGATTTCACACTTGGAACTTTACAGCTCGACTTTCGCAAGATACTGGGTTCTGGGGCGGCAATCAAACAGCAGTATCTGAATTTGATATCGATTACAGGAGCGTTTTAGATCTTCCATGACACACGAAGAAGCTTTAAATCATATGATGAATATGTATGGGCAACAACAAGAAGATGCTCAAATAATGACTCAACAAGAAGAGAAAGACGATCTACCTCAGATAGATAAAGATCAGTACATCTTCAAAGTAAAACTTGCAGATGATATTGCAATTTTTTGTTGTCGAGATTTAACGTGGGGGGAAGCTTTAGATATTGAATCTAAAGCATTTAAAGTTGACGAAGAAGACTTGTATTTTTCTGGCGAATATGAAAGAAGAGAAATACTTAAAAAAGCCATTGTTTGGGTTTATGACTTCAACAATGAAAAGCTTCTTAAAAATGAAAATGGAGAAATAATCACAAAGCTTACTCAACCCTTTGTTGATGAGCTATGGGTGCAATATTTTAAGTATATTGGCTTAGATGCAAAAGAAGCCAATATTATTTACAACTCTGCATTGAAATATTTTAAGGGTGAATCACAAAATGGCTACCCTGTTTTGCCTATGATTGTTGAAGTTGACTATATGCTTAAGGGAGTAATTTCAATGTCCCGAGAAGAGTTTAAGAAAATGTCAAATAATGAGTTAGAAAAACTTCAATTAATCATGACTGCTAGAGCGGATGCATTCGGATTAGCTGCTCAACAACAAGTAGTCAAAGAAACTAAAGAAAATATGAATGACAACATTGATGAGGAATTGATGGCTACTCTTCCTCCTCATCTCAGAAATACAATGATGAACTCTAGCTTTTAATAATATCTTCTAAATGCTGCTTGTCTGACTTGAGTTTTGATTCTTTAAATATAGCTGAATAAGGTTTTGCCATATCTTTGATTTCTTTTTGAATGTCGTTAGGAATATCCGACATTTCATCTACATAAACTACAATTGCACTTTTTGCCGTGCTTGCTGTGATATTATGTATTCCATAAGTGCTCAAATACTTTTCAGAAATATCGTCTGCAATAATATGAAGATCATCTAAATCTTCTTCATCTTCATATTTATTCTTTTTAGAAACTATTTCACGATGTCTTCTATTATTGAATCCATCGAAATCATCATAATAATTCTTCATTCAAACTACATTCCAGCTTTATTATTTAACCAAGAAAAAGTTTTTAACTTATCTTCGCCGTTATATGCTAATTGTACAAAACTGAAACTTGCAGCACCTGTTAAACCAATACCAACTGAAGTTCCTATACCACTTAAGATAATGTTTCTTGCTTCATCTGCAAATGCTGTCATTGTACTTGCTGTAAGATTTAAAAAGTTAGTTCTAACAAGCTCTTCTCTGTCAGCAGTTACATCTGTATTTCCAAGTCCAGAATACATTGCACTAAGATCATATACTTCTAAGTATCTTCTAGAAAGAGGAGCTTCTGTATTGCTAAGAAGATATTTAACTTCAACTCTTGGATCGTGTGAATCAATGTCTTCTATTGTATAGTTTACTGTAACACCAATTGCCATTAGTTTTCTCCAAGACCATTTAAATCATTTGCAAGATCTTTAACATACGATATTTGAGATTTTATTTCTTTTAATTTCTCAAAAAGTTCTTCGTTTAAGCCTTGTGGGTTTTCAGTGATATAGTAAGGTTCAACGCCTACAGTTGCCGGAGAAAACTTTGGATTTATTCTAGTCACAACTAATTCATTTATCGTTTGCTCTAATGTAAATGCAAGGCTTTCCAATGCTTTACCTTGTTCAATAAGTTGATTAGATATTGCGCTTGTGTCTACTTGAGGCTTTTCCATGGAGTCTCTTCTAATATCCATTTCATCTCTAGCAATATCGTTATTTTTCATCCATTTTTGTTGAGCTGGAGTTGGAGGGGTATAAATTGTAACATTAACTTTGCCTCCAGAAACATTAACTCTCATAGCTCCAGTTAATTCAGAAAGAATATGACGATCTGATCTGTCAGTTAAAGCAGATGGGTCTATGCCAAGTTTGTGAATTAAAAACTTATCAAACATCACATGAGATCTAAGGTTAGGTGTTTGCGTACCATCAGGCAAGACATAAAAAGCATCTATACCACCCTGATTCTGAAAATAAGCACCCGTTTCATTTGATGGGTCAGCCATGCTTGAGCCTGTAAGTTTATGTGACGCTTGAATTATGGCGTTGTTGATAGCCTCTAACATTGCTTCTTCAGAGCCATACTTTTCAATCAACTTACTTTTAATTACGTCAGCATCTTCAGTAGCAGGATCAACATAAGTGCCTGATCTTAACTCGGACTGTATGATGTCTTCTGCAGATTGTTTAGAAATTGCAGTTTTTATTCTTGAGTACCACATACTTAATCTTTTACCGTTTTGAAGCTTTTTCACCTGTAAAAGAATAGTATGCTTAAAAAATCTTGTGT
>JACCDO011104338.1_pt1 | contig 15061 bp, 18 predicted proteins | sample 7446101 | NCBI WGS metagenome assembly JACCDO01 (sample SAMN15323440, study PRJNA562643) | freshwater metagenome | isolation source: river surface water | place: USA:Blue River Watershed | collected 2017-08-16
AATATAATTCTAGTATGTAGTAGTTACGTTTGTTTATACGTTATATCCGTATTGGATTTCTATTCCATTTCTTTTACATTCGTTATCTATATATTTGACTACTTCACTATATTGTTTTTTTGTTATAGTGGTAAATACTTTATACCCCAATGAGAAAAAATCTTTTACTTCTTGTTTTTCAATTTCAGATTCAAATGTTAATTTACCAGTATCCACCCATCTATCTCTCATAATTAAAAATATATCTTTAGTTTGACATACAAAAGTATATTTTTCCAATGTACTCATAATTACATCATCGTCTGTAGTCATACATATAGTAGAAATAATTTTAATAATACCTAAAAAACATTTAATTCCATTTTCAGAAGTAGTATTATTAAGCATGTCATTATATACTTTATTTACATTTAACGTATAACTATTAATTAATTTTTTAGATAATGGATCGTTATCAGATAAACTACTAAATCTATCATAAATTTTTGATAACCCTTTACTTATCACCGCTTGCCTTGTTATAGACGGCCTAGATTGTTGCCTCATACATTCTCCCTATGTTATTAAATACTCTTTTTAATTTTTAACAAGTTAGTAGCTTGTTTCAATTGCTTATTTATTCATCCCTTTAATTGTATTAATACTTGATAATAACATTCATCACCTGCGTCGATATCTACGTCTTCATTCCCTAAACATTTATTTAATAAATTTACTAATAAGCTATTTACTAAATACCACTTACATTTATCATTTTCACCACATGCTGTAGATGAAAATACTTGAGGTGTTTTAAAAGTAACTCCGTCAAATTTTTTAATTTTAATGAGGTCTTTATGTACTTCTATTTCCTCTTCATCTTTATCTAGAAAACTAACATCTTTGATATTTACTTCTAAATTATTATCAAATCTAATGTCATAATTTAACATTAGTTTGTTTTTTATTTGTTGGTTATCTGTTAAAAACATGAAATCAGTTAGTTCTAGTTGTTGTACATGTGGTTTAGAATTTAAATAATTTAAAGTAATATCTAATGAGTTTAATACTACATTTGGTATTTGAGATATATTTACTGGATCATGAAATTTTTCAAACAATTCAATTATTTCATTGAGATATACGGGAATAAAACTGTTTTCATCTATATAGTATAAGTTATTATTAACAATAGTGCCATATACAAAAGCGTAAGTAATGTCATCTTGTTTAAACTCATTATGATTTACTTTTACTATTTCTTCTATATATTTTAAATCTTGATTAGTAATATGTTTTAATAACTTTACACCATAACGATATTTTGTAATATCATTAATTTTACTAGCTAATTCTTGTATTTGTTCTATCATTCTAATTCTCCTGTTATCAAATGTGATTCTAAAATGAGAGTATTTAATACTCTCTCTATTTTATTATTATATTCCACAACTCTCATAAATAGATAAAATAATATCATCTATTTTACCTCTATTCACTTCTTCTTTTAAATTACTATATTTCAAAGACTCTGTAGTAAAATTAATCATTTCTAGATATTTATCTATTTCTAACAAAACATCATAAATTACATTATGATCCTCTACAGCTACGTTTACTAATTTATCTACATTCTGTAGTATAAAATCTTTGTGTACTCCTATAGACAAGGTATTGTTTTTAATAATATCTATAGCTGAAATATAACATCTAAACATATTTTTTAAATGTTTGATTAATATTGCTCTATTTAACCCTACTCCATTAGGTAGTTCTTTTTCTAATTCTTTAAATATTTTATTAATTTCTTTAATAGCAGATAAAGATGTAGATAAATATCTCTCTACTACTCTTTTAGCAATAAATTCATTTCTTGCTTCTAATAAAGGAGTAAATATATTATCGATATGATTAATACCTATATCACTACAAAATAACATTTCTATACATTCTACATTACCAGAGTATAACCCTTCTTTGAATCTATTTAATTCGTATTGTTTATAATCGAATGTTAATACATTAGACTCTGTCTTTAATTGTTCTTTATCTTCTGTTAAATCTATATTTATTAATTTTATTACAACATCATCTTGACTATATGGTATATCTAATTGATATTTATCCGTGTGTATTAAATCAGGATTACTGATTAATAATTTATCTTTTTTAGTAGGTACATACACCATTCGGAAATCAAAATCAGAATTTAGATTATTGATTCCGTATGCTCTACTACCGTATAGTGTATTATATATTATTTGCATTTCATTTGTCCTTTGTTAATAACTCAATAGTTAATTCTTTTATTCGACTCTCAAATACTTTTTTATTATTTAATGAATCAATCAATTTGCCACTAATTTCATTTTGAGTATTCATTAGTTGCACTAATAACTTCTGATCTCTAAAACTCAATTGTCCTCTAATTGATAATTTATAGTTAAATTGAGAAAAACTACTACCAAGATTTTGAACTTGTAGCTTATAATTATCTATCTCATTATCAATTTGTTTAATAGAGTTGAATAACTCTCCTAATTCTCTTAGTTTATCCATAATAACCTCAAAGCAAAAAGTTTACATATTACGAACTGCTACATTCGTAATATGTAATTCAAATTAATTTAATTTCTTTTTACTTTATATAAAATTACCCAATTCATTTACTTGATAAATAGATAATCCTATAATCGCTAGATTTAAATCCCTAGTAGATGTACGTTTAATAAACTTCACTAACATTGTACCATTGTTAGGAGGTAATACGTTCACATTTAATTCTTGATTAAATTGAGTAATTGGGAATTCAAATGTTACATTACCTAACAATACAATAAAATGAGTAGGATCTAAAGGACCGTCTTCTAGCATTGTGTCGTACATTGGATTTACTTTCTTATAGATATTAAATAACCAATCACTAAGAACAGTAAAATATGGAGCTATTCTTACTTTCCATTGATTAGATGTATTTACTCTATAAGTAGCATAAGTATTAATACCATAAGTATTATTACTATTACTTACGTTAGCAATATTCCAGTTACTAATACCATCTATATTAGGTCTACCACTACCTTCTTTATTTAATGTGACATCTACTATTTGTACATGTATAAAATTACCATAACTACCACTAACTGAATGTAAATTAATAGATACATGTAATGTTTGTTTAGTACCGTAAGCTTTGGGGTTATAACTAGAAATATTAGTATTAATAATTATATTAGGAGTTACTTCATAACTAACGGATCTATCTAAATCATACATAAACCAACGTAATCTATAACCAGTAGAAATATCCACCCATTCTGGATATACGAATAGTAAAACAGCGTAATTACTATTACCAGATACAGTAGTAACCGTGTAAGTCTCAGTGATAAATTTATCATTACCTACATGTACATCCAAAGCATCTTCTGTATCTTCTAATGTATATTTCAATACTAACGATACATTTTGACCTACAATAGTAGCTGTATAATTCTCTAATCCCATCAATTTAAATCTAGTACCATCAATTCCCAATCTTACTTCACTACCATCGCTATAACTCACTACTCCAATTAAGTTCATAGAGTTTAATGGTACATTAATAGGATATTGGATTACCTTATTATTAATATTAGATAGGAACGGACTCTCTAAAGCAATACCAGTGACATATTTCTTATCTGCATCAGTAGATCTTATAAATCCAGTATTCTCTACTAATAATTGTCTCTTAGACACTACCTCACCATCATTATCATAAAACACAGCAGTGACTAAATCTCCATCATTTAAATCATATACAGTATAAGCATCACTCACTATTTTAGTAGCTATGTTTGTATTATTAGTGTTTTGATAATTAATAATTTCTAATGGTATATTCTCAGAAATAAATACTCCATTACTATCGTATCTACCAGATATTACTACTCCTCCATCACTAGTGTCAGCACCTAAAAATATTTTACATAATACGGATGTATTACCACCTATCTTTAATCTTCTATCTACACTAAACTTATGTGGATTTATAGATTTATCTAAATATACTCTATATGTATCTGATTGAGTACCTGGTCCTACACCGTAGAGAATATCGTCTTCGCTAAATGCTTCTGTTTGTCGACTTCTATCTTCTAATAATAACGTAGGTACAAAAGTAATCTGATCTACTGCGTGTACTATATACCAGACTATACTTCTACCATCTAATTCAAATGCTAAGTCCCCTATATTAGGGACATATTTATTACTACCAGCATTACCTAAATACAAGTCATCTTTAGACCATACTTGATGTCTTCCATTTGGGTTGTATAGAGGGGATTTATTATCATTCCCTACTATAGGAGCAGTACTAAAATTGTAATCTTCTATTGCCATTATTTATCCTTTTATGAAATGCTTAATTGATCAGCTATATTAATATTACCATTTGCATATAGTTCAATTACTCTAGTGAAGAATCTATATTCATGTAATTTTAAATCTACTGTTACTACATAGGGATGTATATGTACAGTTACAAAATCTTTACTATGTTGATTTTCTATTTGTATAGGATCATACTTTAATAGATATTCATAATTTACGCAAATTGATCTAATAAAGTCATCGTTATATCTAGCTAATGGATCTAGTTCTATATTACCATCTTTTAATTCATTTAAGATAGTTGATAGAAATGGTGAAAATAAGTAATATTTATCATTAATTACATTCATATTTGGTGGTGATACTTGATTAGTATTCACAGTTAAATAATCAATAATTTCATTATCTATTACTATAGATTCGTTTATAAATTCATAAGCATCTCTATTTACTACATTAGTAGGTACTACTAAATCTCTAATTAAATATGGTTTACCATTAGTTAATGTATAACTAGTGCCAGTACTACTATCTTCGTATATATCTACTTGCGATAATAGTTTTAATTTACCATCTACTATAATTCTCTGAGCTTTATTATCTTTAATTAAATATTTATGATTATCAGATAAATTACCTCTTTGTACATATCCAGTTTCACCTACATTAAATGGTAATAATTGATTATTACAAAATCCTGTAAATCTAATAACTACTGATTGAGATGAATTGTAGTTTAAATACTGCTTATTAGTAATTATAATTCTAGGATTATCATAATAGTAATCTAATCCAGATATTAAGGATTTACCATTTAAGAATATATCTAATTCTCCTAATGGTACTTGTAGTGGTAAATCATCTATACTACCATTTCTAGTAGTCTTATAGATTAATGGAAATTCTAATCTACCCTCTTCTAAATTTAAATTTAAAGAATAACATAAGAATGTAGTATCATCTCTAACCATATGTTTCTTATTTGTAGTATTCCATACGCTAGTATTATTTACTGTACTATATTGATTACTACCAGTGACATCACTCCAATTATACTGAGGTATATTATTTACTATGTCACTACTATAATAACGATAATTATTATTAGAATTATAAGGAACAATATTGTCATAATTTTCATTAATTAAATCAGTACCTTTACCATAAATCATTTCTACTAATACACAAGAACTATTTACGCAAATATAAACACCACTATTTGTACTAGTGTAATAACCTAATAAATAACCATTACTGTTATATTCAAATATAGTACAACTAGGTCTAAGTGCATATGGTATAATTACTTCTAGAACATTATTAACTACTACTGGTACTTGGTACGGATTAGCAGTAATATTTACTATAGTGTCATAACCATATGTCTCTGTTATTAACTCTATATCTATATCTTTAAATTCAGCATTCATCAATTCTATATATTTAGCCCTTTCTAATGAATTAGCTTGCCATACAGAGACTAATGAATTATCGCCTACCATAGCATCTATAATTTTAGTATTAGGTAATTTATATAACTCATTGATTCTATTTACTTCATTTAGTAGTCCCCTATCAAATCCATTATAATGTACATTTAATCTAATTTTAATATCATTTATATTCACTACTCCATTGATTTTTAAATAATCCAGATAATAAGTAATATACCCAGCTACAATACTATAATCTTTGTGAGTAATATTACGTAAGGTATCTTTATTATTCTTATGCATGTAAATACCCTTTTTATTTATATTATTATAAATAAAAATATCTACATCGTCTTGATAATCAATTACATTATCGTCGTCTTTATCTGGATGAATTACTAATTTAGATTTATTATCAAGAGTAGAATCGAATGATTTTAAGTCTTTTAAATCTAAAGTAATTTTTTTCTTTACACTACCATCATAAAGGTATTCTACCACATCCCCTACTACTGTGTTAATTACATTAATATCAGTGACATAATTACCATTTAAAAAACAATTCACTTCTCCTTGTAATTGTCTTTTAGCTATTATTTCATTTTGATATTCTAATATCTTATCACTAGTACTAATAGTACCACCTTTAACATATACTTTATCACTTAGAGAATTACTATCAGGAGATTGAAAATAAGAACTAAAATAACTCCTTAAATATATGTCGTTATCATTAAAAGAATAATTTATTTTTTTATTCTTTTTTACAGCAAAAATTAAATCTTTATTTCTAGTTACAAAATAGTAACATAGAAATTTAGGTATTATAATACCATTAGGTGTATAAATATCAAGTAATATTTCTTTATCATTACAAGCTGATGTAAAACTCATCCATTGATTAGTAGTATCTAATAAATTTACATTTTCTGGGAATATTTGACCAATATGATAAATATGAAAAAAACTACCTACTTCTGGTAGATCTATTATATCCCAATGTATTCTAAATTTATTTAATGCTCCGCCAAACGGAGTTAAACGAGCTAATTTAAATATTAATTGATTATCTTGTTTAAAATTACACCACACGTTATCCATGGCGTGTTTTACAATATAATCCATAGTTTCCCTATCTTAAAATTGTTTGTATTGATTTGATAAATGAATCACCATTACTACCTTTAGCATATATAGCCGATATTCTAGCTAAATTACTACGTTTAAATGTAGCCTCATTAATACTAGCATAAACCATCATTAACCATGTAGGGATATGTTCTAGTCCTACTAATAATGTCTCTTTAGAATTATACCCATACCAATTGTCTTTACATATAGCAAATAAAATACCTACAGATAAATCTTTAATTACTACATTTTGTAATTTATCTACAATTACTTTACATAATTCATCTAGACTATGTATAGCTTTTCTATCTAGAAAATCTAATACTTTCATTATTCCTTCTGTATCTAATCTACTACTCCTAGAAATATATTTAATTATTTTACTATATTCTAAATCATCTTCAAATTTTTCTTGATCTGTAAATAAACAATAATAGAAATAAATAGCTAATACGTTAATCATTCCTTGTTCGCCATAATTTAGAGCGAATCTCCTAGTAATAGATTGAGCTAATAATGACCCATATACTCCAGCAGGGACAAAAGAAAGACTCCTTAGATTCTCTACTGGATTACTAATTAAATAATTATTTAATTTTAATCTATTTAAATGAAATTCATATTCACTAGCATTTCTTAGTATATATTCACCTTTCATTTTATCGTATCTACCATAGAAAGTACAATCTAATGCTAACTCTTTTATTACTTGTCTATGCTCATCTTTTTTAGTAGTTTTAAACAATAAAGGGTGATTAAATTTCCTAACTAAATCATCTTGTTCTATTAAGTGTACCACGCTATTATTTTCATCTTCAGTATAGGCATTTATTGATGATACTAATTTAAGTGGTTTTAGATTATTTTGTATGTATGCTTTCGATAGTTCTTCTTCAATATCATTGGTTTTAAAACCACTACAAGCTATAGTATCATAAGCTGTAATTTTTATACTCATTTTAAGTATCCTTTTTACTGGTAATATAAATATTATTATTTGACATATTGATTAAAAATAGAACATATTGTGGATTTACTCTATGTATTTCTAACTATATCCAATACGCACAAATGATCCTATTTGTTAATTTATTATTTTATTCAAAGGATATTAAAACATGACGACAATAATAAACGGCGCACCAATGACGAACTCATTGGGGATTGATGATAAATCAATTAGGACCTTACCAGTCGAGGCTGAGGTAAGACCTACGCATCTCCCTAAAGTGTATTTATTTACAGAAAAAGGTCGCACTACCCCACAGATCGCTGTAGGTGCATCTTTACAAAATTTATACGGAGCCAATTCTTTTGATTTACGTAAACCATTTGCTACACACCAAACTGTATTAGCTAATCTATTAAATGCAGAAGGTAATGCATTAATGGTAGAACGTGTAATACCTGCTGACGCTGGTCCTAAAGCAAACTTTTTATTATCTCTAGATTTACTAGCTACTAGTTTAACAGAATATGAAAGAGATGATGATGGATTTATTGTAAAAGATCCTGATACTGGTGCTCCTGTACCAGTATCACCACCATCTACTATTAATGGTTATAAAGCTAAATGGGTTGTTACTAGTATAACTAGTAAAGATCCAGATGATGCAGATAGTGATATTTTTGGCGTAGCTACCCAAGGACCTGGTGATCAAACAGCTAATAGTGTACAGTCTACGCGTTATCCAATATTACAATTTTGGGCGGATGCTGAAGGTAGTTATTATAACAATGTAGGATTTAGATTTTGGGCACCTACTGTAGATAATAACGTAGATACAGATTTAATTTCTTCTTCTAGTGCTTATCCACTTAGAATGACAATGGTGAAAAGAGCTACTGTTAATAGTACAGCTAAAGTAACAGAAACTATTGCTGGTGAACCTTATTTTGATTTTACATTTCAACCAGGATTAATTAATCCTAATACAGATTCTAGAACATATTTAGGTGATGTATATTTAACTAAGTATGAAAATACAATCGATAAGAGATTCCCTACTGTATATGCTGATTTACATAACTTTAAAATTTATCAGAGTAATATCAATACCGTATTAAATTTATTATACGATGCTGAAGATGATTACTTTACAGAACCAGGTAATGATTTTAGTTCTACTAAAGCTAAAGCCGATCAATTATATCTATACAACTTATTTAGTTTTGCTAACTCTAATGGTGTACCATATCGTACAGTACAATTAAATAATACTGATACTAATGCAGTTAGATTATCAGAGAATACTAATGTATTCCCTAAAGGTGGTAGCGATGGTACATTGTCATTAGCTAACTTTAATGCATTAGTAAAAGACGCCGTTAGTGAATATGCTAATCCTAGTAGTAAATTACTAGATACAGCTATGTATACAGAATCATTTATTTATGATTCTGGATTCCCAGTAGATGTAAAAAATGCCTTATGTAATTTCATTGCTATTAGAAAAGATACAGCAGTAATATTATCTACTCATGTAGTAGGTAATAAAGCATTAAGTGCTACCGAAGATTATTCTTTAGCTGTATCACTACGTACTAAACTACAAATGTTTCCTGAGTCAGATTACTTTGGTACTCCGATTGTACGTGGTGTAATAGTAGGTCGTAGTGGTGTATTACGTAATTCTCCTTATACAGAACGTTTACCTCTATCTATAGAGTTAGCTGTTAAAGCAGCTAGATTTATGGGTGCTGGTAATGGTATATGGAAAGCAGAGAGTATATTTGATAAAGCCCCAAATAACTTAATTACTTTGTTTGATGATGTAAGTGAACCATTTACACCAGCTACTCAACGTAATAAAGATTGGGATGTAGGTCTTAATTATGCCATGACTTTCTCTAGACAAGCTCTATATTTCCCTGCATTAAAAACAGTGTATAATGATGATACTAGCGTATTAAATTCATTCTTTACAATGGCTGCTTGTATGGAATTACAGAAAATAGGTGAAATTGTACATAGACGTTTTAGCGGTGTAACATCGCTTACTGATGCACAATTAATGGAGAGAGTAAATAAAGCTGTAGATGAATTAGCACCAGCTAGTAGATTCGCAGATATGTTCAAAATTGTACCAGCTGCTTATATTTCAGAAGCTGATGCTGCTCGTGGTTATAGTTGGACATTACCAATTAAAATCTATGCGAATAACATGAAGACAGTAATGACACTCAGTATTGAATCATATAGAATGTCTGATTATACCAATTAATTAAAAAGGAAAATTTATGACTAGAGTAAAAGACGCATTGTTAACGAGTGCGTATGCTTCTGGTCTAAATCCTATGTTGGATTTAGAATTTGGAGCACAAAATGGTTGGGCTCCTAATATAGCTGAAATAGTATCTAATACACTATACGTACGTCGTAATTTAGAAGCTAGATTACTTACAGCTCCATTAGGATTTCAATACTTGAATAATCCTGATAAATGGATAGCTACATTACGCGCTATGATTGAGACTCTACCTAGAACAATCGAAGGATTTAATAAAGGATTGAAAGTAGAGACATCAGATGTAGCTATTGGTGGTGGTAGCGAAATACAACAAGATGTATTACGTGTTGTAAGAGATAGATCGTCTCCTAGTTTTGGTTATGCTGATAAATATGGTAAACCAATGGTAAGATTTCTAGAACAATATATTTTATATTTACTAGGTAATCCAGAAACACATACACCAGGTATTGTAACATTAGCAGATAAACCCTCAGATTACTTAAGTGATTTATATTCATTCTCTGCATTGTTCTATGAAACAGATCCTACTAAAACTCATATCGTAGAAGCATGGTTATGCACTAATATGTATCCTACTAATACAGGTGATATTATTGGTAAACGTGAATTAAATGCTAACCAAGATATTAATGAATTCCAAGTAGAATTTACTGCTATTACTCAAATTGGTGAAGGACCTAGACAATTAGCACAAATATTGTTAGATGAAATTAACTATACTAATGCTAACCCATATCTAAGGCCAGCTGCTATTGATGATATTAGTCCTGATGTAAGACGTCAAGTTAATACTGGATATCAAGCTCAAGTTGAAGAGTTAGGCGCTAACGCTATTATTCGTTAACAAAAAAAAAACATTATTTATTAATCAGATATAGAATTAACTATATCTGATTAATATTTATGTTGTTTGTGTCTCATTAGATTTATTATCTAATTTATCTATTATCACTTTTAATATATTTTCTTTTACACTAGATCTAATTATATCTAATAATTCTTTAGTGTATTGTTTAGCATCTTCCTGTTTTATTATTAAATATACATTACCTATATCTATAAATAAAGTAAATAATAATCCATTAGCGCATTTTAATTTTGTTAATTTAATTATCAATAATTTATAAGCTTCTTTTACTTTATTATAATTCAATAGATAATCTTTACTATTTGGATGTAATGTCATAGGACCATGTTGAAAGTTATTAATTAACGTATATACGTTAAATATCTTTTTATTAATAATATCACTATAAACATCAATACGTTTACCCACCTTATCTATTTCATGATAGATTTCTGTTATTTTTTTATCTATGTATTTATTCATAAGTCTTCTTTTTACAATATTTTAATCATTAGATTATATAACCTAATGTAAAAAAGTTATTTTAAACAAAAAAAAAATACATTACCAATTGGTAATGTATATATTCATTAAGCTGCTTTATCAATACCTAATTTTTCTTTACGATATTCATCACTTAGATAGGTATGTTCAAAATCCCTACTATGTGTGTTATCTAAGCCTTTGGTTATTTTAATATCATCCACTACTTGAGATCTATATTCAACCCTTTCTTTTGTCCATACACTAACTTGTAATGTATTTAATAAAGATACTATTCTTAATTCACAAATATTATAATCTTTAATATATTTAAAGATATTTTCAAATTCTTGTTTAATGCCTTCAATTATAGTATTTAAATCTTCTTTTATACAAATAAACGTGGTATCTCCATGTAAATGATATTTATCTTTAACCATATGAAAATAAATATTATTTACTTTACCTAAAATATTCATTAATGAACTTCTTTGAAATATTTTATTAATTATTGTCTTCTCCATTCTTTATCTCCTATGAGGTATACCTCAGTTATTGTTTAATATTTTAGGGCAAAATATTAATTAGATAGATTAAATCTATCTAATTAAATTAATATATTTTAGTCTGCGAATTTATCTTTAGCCAATTTATTAAAATGAGCAATTACAGTACTAATACTACCATTGTCTTTCTTAGCGTGTGATGTAACTAACTTATTAGTGATGTTACCATATTTAGTAACTTCTTCTTTACTTTGTGGATTATAGAATTTTTCCTCTTTAGTAATTACAGCACTGTATTTACCTTTACCAGGTAATGCAGCTACCACTGTTACTTTAGTAGCATCTTTATTTTTATCAAAATGCTCCATCCCCATTTCACCAGTAATGTGTGTTACCGCGGCAAAATATTCATGATCATGAGCTTGTAATTCTTTAATTTGTTCAGGAGTAATACTAGTGGTTTTTAAAGAAGCTAAATAAACTTCTTTTGCAATTTTAGTACTATGGTCTTCTCCAATGGTTGCGTCTTTGAAAGAATCGTGATTTTTGATAATATTGATTTTATCATGAATTGTTTTAGTTAAGTATTCTTTGTTGTCTTGACTCATTTGTATTTCCTATGAGGTATAATACCTCAGTTATGTTATTAAATTAAAAAACTATAGCAGATTTTATTATTCTCCACTCATGTATATAATAAGTGATTGAAAATATTTAGAATAAAATCTGTTATTTTTATACTGATTTATTAATATACTATTGTTGTTTAAAAACACAACTCCCTCTTAATTCAATAGAATCAGAATTAACTGTTAAATCCTTTTTCAATACACTAAGTGTATTTTGACATTCCATTTTAGTTTTAAACACAAAATTATTATCTATATTAGCCAATCCATACCCATGACTAATTACCATTATTAAATACCACATATTAATCCTTTCTTGAAAAATAATACTAAACCTGCAATTGTAAATAACGCAATTCCTAAGTATGAACAAATCTTACTTGTCTTTATTTCATTCATCTTTATATGTTGTTCATAGTAGTACAAAGTTAAAGCTAGATTCTTTTGAATTACTTTATGATCATTTTTATAATTATCAAAATTTGTTAAAGAAAATCTTTTCAATGAACTTATATTATCGTTCAATTGTTTACCTATATCCGTAGTTAAATTTATTTTGATTCTAGTCTCCACTAATTCTATTACGAATAAGATAATAGCTTTCATGTTACTTTTATCATAATACATTTTATTCCTTTATTAAATTAACAAAAAAATAAATAGACCAAATGGTCTATTTATTTAATTTACTTTTTAAATACATTGTATAACGTACCTACACCAATAGCTATTCCAGCCCCTATCGTTGTATACAACAATGGCTTCTTAGCCTCTTTAAAGAACTTAGATTTATCAAATTTAAATTCTTTATTTTTAGTTTCTTTCTCTTCCTTAGCATCTTGTTTTTTATCATTTACAGATAATAAAAAGATTTTATATAGATCATTCCAATTAGCTACTTCTTCTTCTGAAGATAATAATTGTTCCTCTATAGAATCCACTAAAATAGATAGTTTTTCTATATCTACTTCATCTACATTTAATTCATTTAATAATTTTGTAGCATTATTAACTGATGTTAATAATCTAGAATTTAAAGTAAATAAATGTTCGTCGTTTCTTAATAAATCTAATTCATCATTAGATTTGATAATTGATGATAATAAAATTTCACTTTTACTAAATAATGATAAAATTTTATCATTTATTTTATTACTCTTTTCTCTGTTTAGATTTATCTCTACAGATTTTTCTATTGCGACTTCTTTCATGGTTACTTCCTTTAGAATTCTAAATGTAACTTTCTTTCCATTTACAGAAATAGTTACTCCGCTAGGTAAATCAGATTGTTCTATCTTTTCAGCAGTATCAAATGTTACTTTGAAACTTACTGTTACAACAGATCCCTCTTCTTTATCAGATACGGATATATTGTATTCTAAAGTGATAGTTTGATTATCTTTGATTTTAGGCATAATGAATTCTACAAATTCATTATAATCATTGTAATCAGCTTTAGGATTAACTAACACATTTTTAATAGTGTTAATCAACTCTTCTTTTTTTACACTTATTTTTTTATCTATATTTAAGCTCATTTTTTATTCTCCAGTTTTTTATATTGTTTCAATTCTTTATTTAGCACCATTACTCTTGATATTAATACATAGGTTAGTCCAATGAACCAAAAGCTTATTAATATATAAGATAATACTAAATATTGGATTAGGTATTCTGATCTGATGTTATATAAATGATAACCACCATAACCAACACTTAGATAGAATACCAGCGTAAATACTAAGTGTTTTAAGAAGATGTACATAAATGCATACCTGTTTAATTTTTGATTAGTTTATAAATCCCAAACGCTGTCGCACTCAATCCAGCAGCTGACAACATCAGGTTCTTTGGGGTTTTATAATCTTCTCCTTTTGCTATATTAGTTCCAGCTAAAGCTAAAGCTCCTACACCTGCACCAATACACCCTAATGATACATAGTCAGCTCTATTAGCTTGTAATCCTTTTACAATAGGAGTAGATGTAATTACATCATCTACTACGCTAACAACTACTTCTACTGTTGCAGGAGCAATTGTTTCAACTGACTTAGTTACTGCATTTGTAAAAGCATCAATTTTGTTTAATTTTAATTCCATTTTATTCTCCAATTACGTTTTAAAAAAGACTGTAAAACTGTATATTTAGTTTTACTAATATGTTATTCTCATGTGTAGTATATATAACTGAAAATATTTGGATTAATTAATTTACTGACAAAAACAATATAATAGATAATGAATTAACATTATCTATTATATTTTTAATACTTTATTTCCAATCTAAAAATTTAGGAGTATCATTTTTAGCTATATCCCAATTCATTGTTTGAAATAGTTCCAAACTAATATTTTTAGCTGATTCTTGTCCTACGCCTACTAATTGATGCGAATAAACATTATATAATTGTTCCCTAGTAAA
>JACCDO011236492.1_pt1 | contig 15059 bp, 15 predicted proteins | sample 7446101 | NCBI WGS metagenome assembly JACCDO01 (sample SAMN15323440, study PRJNA562643) | freshwater metagenome | isolation source: river surface water | place: USA:Blue River Watershed | collected 2017-08-16
GAGATTGGCCATTTGGCGCAACATTTGCCTTAATTTTGACAATTATTCTTGTTATTTTAATTTCTATTCAGTCAAGAGTAAGTAAGAAAGTGAATTTAAATGCCTAAAAAAATAAATCTTTCAGCAACAGTTGCCGTCTTTGCATTGATTTTTCTTTATTTACCTATAACTGCGGTAGTAGGACTTTCATTTAATACCAGTAGTAATTCTTTGATCTGGAAAGGATTTGGATTTGATTGGTATAAAAACATTTGGTCAAATGAAGCAATAGTTGAAGGTTTTCAAAGGACTTTATTTGTTGCGATTGTGACAACTGTTTTTTCACTAATAATAGGAACTACTATTTCTATTGGTTTAAATAAAATGAAAGCTGGCGGTTTTTTAAGAACTTTTTCAACAGCACCAGCAATAGTTCCAGATCTTGTTTTAGCTATCGGGTTATTGACCACATTTTCTATGTTTTCTTTTAGTTTAAGTCTTTTAACAGTAATCATTGCCCACACTGTTTTTTGTACAGCTTTTGTAGTGGCAGTGGTACTAGCTCGAATTGGTTTAATTGATCCAGCTATTGAAGAAGCATCCACAGATCTTGGAGCAAGTGCTACAAAAACCTTGTTCAAAATTACAATCCCTCAACTTATGCCTTCTTTAATTGCAGGTGCGGTTTTATCTTTTACTCTTTCTATGGATGAATTTGTGATCGCATTTTTTACTAATGGGCCTGAAACTCCAACTTTGCCAATGGTGATCTACTCCATGATTCGCTTTGGCGTTACACCTGAAATTAATGTTTTAGGCACACTGTTACTTTTAGTTAGTTTTATAGGTGTTATTTTTGCTCAAAGAATTGGAAAGGTGGCTGATTCAATTTGAGTAATACCTTATTAAGTATTAAAAATTTAACAAAACAATTTGGATCAGTTACAGCTTTAAATAATGTTTCATTAGAAATTAAGAATAATGAAATGTTTGCTCTTCTTGGTCCATCAGGTTGTGGTAAAACAACTCTATTAAGAATTATCGCTGGTTTTGAATCTCCAGATTCAGGTCAAGTTTTAATTAATGATTCAGATTTATTATCAATTCCTACAAGAATTAGGCCAGTTAATTTAATGTTTCAGTCCTACGCACTTTTTCCTCATATGGATGTTTATACAAATATTGCTTATGGTTTAACAAATACAGATTTAAGTAAATCTGAAATAGATAATCAAACTAATGAAATTATTGAAAAAATAGGTTTAAAAGAACATGTGAAGAAAAAACCAAACCAACTATCAGGTGGTCAACAGCAAAGAGTTGCTTTAGCAAGAGCTATTGCTAGAAAACCAAAATTATTACTACTTGATGAACCATTAAGTGCATTGGATAAAAAAATTAGACAAGAGATGCAAACTGAATTAAAAAGAATTCAACATGAAGTTGGAATCACCTTCATAATTGTTACCCATGATCAGGAAGAAGCTATTTCTTTAGCAAATCGGATCGCCGTATTTGATAAAGGTGAAATTAAACAAATCTCTACCCCTCAAGAACTTTATGAAAATCCTCAAAATGAATTCGTAGCAGACTTTATTGGAGATGGAAATATACTTGCAGCAGATGTAACAAATTCTGGAGTAACTCATCCAAGTTTAGGAAACTTTAAAAATTCAACAAATAAAGTTTCTGGAAATAAAGTCAAATTATTAATTAGGCCAGAAAACATAACCTTAGAAAAAAATGCATCAGGAACCGGAATAATTCAAGATATTGTTTTTGCCGGTTCTAAGAAAAATGTGACTGTGCAACTTTCAACTGGTGAAATCATTCGAGTTTACGCAGATAAAGCACTAGACCTTGAAGTTGGAAGCAAAGTGAACATATTATTTAAGCCAGAAGATGTCAGATTGTTTTAGAGGAGAGAAATAAATGAGTGGCAAAACTATTCTTTTTTGGCCAGAATCTGCATATGGACCTACAAATAATTGCATCGGAATTGGAAATGTTTTAAAGAATAGAGGCCACAATGTTGTATTTGCTGCTGAATCTTCTTGGGGTGGCAGATTAGAACCACTTGGATTTAAAGAAGCATTAGTTGATTTGGCACCACCTCCAGAAAATCCAGATGCACAAAGTGCTGGACAATTTTGGAAAGATTTCATTAGAGATACTGCACCTGAATTTAGAAAACCAACTGTTGATCAACTTTCAAGTTTTATAGGACCAACTAGACAAGCTTTAATTGATGGAGCAATGTATTGCGAACCAAGATTAAAAGAAATAATAAATGAATACAAACCAGATGTAATTATTGAAGATAACGTGGTTTGCTTTCCTGCCACTGTGACTGCAGGAGTTCCATTTGTAAGAATTGTTTCTTGTAATCCACTAGAAATTATGGGAGATAAAATTGCTCCCCCATTTTCTGGATTAGCAGAAAATGATCCTGAATCTTGGAAAAGTTATTTGAAAGCTTATGAAGAAACCCAGCGACCAATGTGGGAAAAATTTAATAATTGGGTTATTTCTCAAGGAGCTCCTGCTCTAGATGATTTAGATTTCATTCATACTTCAAAAGATTTAAATCTTTATGTTTATCCTCAAGAATTGGATTACACCGATAAAAGACCTCTAGGAAAAAACTGGCATCGAATCGATTCCAGTGTTAGATCAACTGATAAATCATTTGATTTACCTAGTGAAATTGCTAATAGACCAAGTGATTCAAAACTTATTTATTTATCCCTTGGTTCATTAGGCTCTGCAGATGTTGATTTAATGAAGCGCTTAGTAGGAATTCTTGGTAAAACTAAACACAAATTCATCGTTTCTAAGGGCCCTCAAGCATCAGAATTTGAACTAGCTTCAAACATGTATGGTGCAGAATTCTTGCCACAAATTTCTATCATTCCTAAAGTTGATTTAGTTATTACTCACGGTGGTAATAACACCACAACAGAATCAGTTCACTTTGGAAAACCAATGATTGTGCTTCCATTGTTTTGGGATCAATATGACAATGCTCAAAGAGTTCACGAAAAAGGTCATGGCATAAGACTTGCTACTTATCACTTCAAAGATGAAGAATTAACTAATGCAATTGAAAAATTAACTACAGATCAAGCTTTATTAACAAAACTAAGCAAGATTGGTGAGCAAGTTAGATCAAGAAAAGGTATTGAAGAAGCTGCTAGCAAGATTGAAGCTTTAGCAAAATAAGTGAAGAGATCAATTTTTAATCCTGCAACTGCAGAAGTTATTAGAGAAGTTGAGGATTCAACAAAACAAGAAGTTGATCTTGCAATAACTAACTCACAGATTGCATTTGAAGAATGGTCAAATTTCACTCCAGGTGAACGATCAAAAAAGATTCTTGATTATGCAGATATTTTAGAAAAAAATGCTGAAGAAATTTGCAAACTAGAAGTTGAAGAAACGGGTAAACCTTACGCAACTATGCGTGAAGGAGAATTTCCATTTGGATTAGATAACTTAAGGTTTTTTGCAAGTGCCGCAAGATCTTTAGATGGCACTGGTGCTGGTTCTTTTAATCATGGCTACACATCCATGTTGGTGAGAAAACCACTTGGAATTATAGGTTCAATTAGTCCTTGGAATTTTCCTTTCATCATGGCTATCTGGAAAATTGGGCCTGCAATTGCAGCTGGAAATAGTGTCATAATTAAACCTGCTCCACAAACTCCAAGTTCTACAATAAAAATCGTTGAACTTTCGCAAAATATTTTTCCTAAAAACTTAATTCAAGTGATTTTGGGAGATGCTGATGTTGCACAACAACTTGTCGAAGATAAAAGAGTGGCAATGATTTCAATTACTGGATCTAGTGAATCTGGTAAAAAAGTGATGGAAACAGCAAGTAAAACAGTGAAAAGAGTTCATTTAGAGCTTGGTGGAAAAGCACCTGTAATAGTCAGAGAAGATGCAGATTTAAATCAAGTCGCTCAAGCAATTTCTTTAGCTTGTACATATAACTCAGGACAAGACTGTACTGCTGCCACGAGAATTTATGCTCATAAAAACATTGTTAAAGATTTAGAAAAATTGATGAAACAACGACTGGATGCCATAAAAGTTGGTGATCCAATGGATAAATCAACTGATATTGGTCCTTTAATATCTGAAAGACATAGAGACTTGGTCCACCAAAAAGTACAGAAATCTCAAGTTGATGGGGCAACTTTAATTACAGGTGGAAAAATAATTTCAGGTAAAGGTTTTTACTATGAACCAACTTTGCTTTCAAATGTTTTGCAAAATAATTCAATAATTGCAACAGAAGTTTTTGGACCAGTAATTACAATTACTTCCGTTGAAAGTGACGAAGAAGCACTTGATCTTGCAAATGATTCTGAGTTTGGTCTTGCCTCTTCTATTTGGACTAAAGATGTTGGAAAAGCTCTTGAACTTTCAAAAAAAATTCAAGCAGGAGTTACTTGGATAAATGACCATCTACCAATAGTTTCTGAAGCTCCACATGGTGGTGTAAAAGCAAGTGGATTTGGAAAAGATATGAGTCAAGAATCTGTTTTGGAATACACTTCAACTCATCACGTAATGATTAAACATAAACAACACGAAATAAAAGATGGGTTTAGACCTAACTGATTAATGACGTACTAGGGTTTAGCCCATGACCATTCAATTAGAACGTGGCACCACTGATCTACCTATCTTTGAAGCATTAAAAATAAATTTAAAAAATTTACCGAAATCTTTTACTTGGGGTGCGTTACTTTCAGGATTCTTAATCGTTTTAATCTCAACAACTGGTCCTATTGCAATTCTTTTTCAGGCAGCTGAGGCTGGAAACTTCACGGATAGACAACTGGCTTCATGGCTTTTAACTGTTTTTATTGGATCTGGTTTATTTGGTTTAGTTTTAACGCTTCGTCATGGAATGCCCATAATCGGTGCTTGGGCAGCAGCAACAACTGCTCTATTGGTTACTGGTTTAACTTCACATTCTTATGCAGAAGTTTTAGGTTCATATGTAATTGCCTCAATCGCTTTAATTGTTGTTGGAGTTACGGGTTTATTTGGAAAATTAATGTCTTTAGTACCTCGACCAGTTGTAATGGCAATGCTTGGTGGAGTTTTATTTAGATTTGGGGTGGAAGTTTTCTCATCTTTAAAAACAGATGCTCTCTTAGGTATTGGCATGATTTTAATGTTTTTTATTGGTAAAAGATTTAAATGGCGTGCTCCTGTTGTGCCAGCATTGTTGGTTGGTTTAGTAATTGCCTATTTAGAAAAAGAATTAGTAAATCCAAACATTAAAGTTGCAATAACTGCACCTTTATGGGTAACACCAGAATTTACTTTAGGTTCAGTTCTTACTTTGGCTTTGCCAATATTTTTACTTGTTATGACAACACAAAATGCCACTGGTACAGCGGTTTTATATAACTCAGGATATGAACCACCAATTAATAATGTTGTCACCGTTGGTGGAATTATTTCTTTACTCAGTGCACCATTTGGAAATAGTGGTGTAAACATATCAGCCATGACAGCTGCTATTGCTACTCAAAAAGATGCTGACCCAAATCCTAAAACTAGATATTTTGCAGGATTTGCTTGTGGAATCTTTTACATAATTCTTGGCTTATTTGGTGCAACTGTTATGGGATTTTTTGGAACTCTTCCTCCAGTTTTACTGGCAGTTCTTGCAGGTCTAGCACTCATTCCAGTAATTGGCTCTTGTACTAATGAAGCACTAGAAAATCCTGAATATAGAGAAGCTGGTTTAGTTGCACTATTAATCACAGTTTCTGGAGTTTCAGCATTTAATTTAGGTTCACCGTTCTGGGGCTTAGTTGGTGGAGTGTTAGTGCATGAAATTTTAACTAGAAAACGTAAATGAAAAAGAAATGTGCTGTCACACAAGGTCTAGTTAATTTAGAAAAGTATGCCAAGTTTGATACTTTTTGGAAAAGTATAAAAATAGCTGCTCCTGCAAGAAGAGCTTTAGTTGATAGAAAATTATTCAAACTTAGTGATTTAAAAAAGATAAGTGAAAAAGATTTAAAATCACTTCACGGTATGGGACCTAATGCATTGAAAATTATTAAGAAAGAAATGAAAAAGAAACAAATCAGTTTTAAGATTTAAGCAAATAAAGGTTTTAGATGTTTATTTAAGAAAACACCTTTAGGGTCAAGTTTTCTTCTAATATCAATAAATTTTTTAGCTTTTGGATATCTTTCAAATAATTGTTCTTTGGTTAAGAAATGTAATTTACCCCAATGAACTCTTGCATCATATCTTCCTAATATTTGATCCACTTCTTTTAAGTAACTCCAATAATCAACTCCTGGCATTCCAGAAACTGAAACTACTAAAGTGTCTCGCTTATAATTAGAAGATAAAAATCCATCTTCTGAACCACAAGTTCTTATTTCTAAAGGGAAAATACTTAAAGGCAAGCTTCTCAACATATATTCACGCATTTCATTGATGCAATCAACTGCTCTTTCAAGTGGAATAAAGTATTCAAGTTCATGAAAATTCGGTGAATAAACCATCGGATAAATTCGATAAGAACGATCTATTCTTCTTTTTGGGATATCTGAATCTTGTTCTGATTCTCTTGCTTCATTAAAAACTTTTACGTGACATGTATCAGTTGCTCTTTCTCCAGGGGGTAATTCAATGTTATAAAGGGCTGCTGATTCTTCACTTGGAAACCAAAAGAAAGAAAAGTTTCTATTTTTATTAACTCTTTCGTGAAAATTTCTAATCACATCTGAAAAAGGTTCGTGATCTATGTGTTCTTTTAATCTATATTTTTTAGTAACTTGCAATTCCATCCCAACCATTACACCAAGCATCCCAACAGAAACTTGGGCAGCGTGTAAAAGATCTGAATTTTTTTCCGTAATTTCTACAACATCTCCAGTTCCTGTAACTATGCGACAAGATTTTAGAGTTGATGAAAAACTTCCAAATGAAGTTCCAGAACCATGTGTTCCAGTTGAAATTGCTCCTGCAATTCTTTGAGCATCAATATCGCCTTGATTTTTTAAAGCTAATCCTCTTTCCCACAAAGGTTCTCCTAAAGCACTAATTGGGGTACCAGATCCAACAAATGCTCTTTGTTTATAGGGATCGACTGCTTTTATGCCACTAATATTTTTTAAATCTAATAACAGTCCCTCTGTTTCGACAATTGGTGTAAATGAGTGGCCAGTTGCCATAACTCTTATTTTTTGTCTTTTACTTAATGCTTTTTTAACTGCTTTTACTACTTCTTTTTCATTTTTTGGAGCGGCATAACTTGAGTATTTAAACGACTGATTACCAACCCAGTTGGTCCATTTTTTACTCATATGAAAAACCTACCAATAAGAAGGCTTTTATGAAAGCGACTTTTCTTTTCTTGCTGCCTGTAAAACTTCTTTTGCAGAATCAAGATTTAAAAGCAAAATACCTAATCCCACAATTAAGTCCGGCCAAGCCGAAACCCAAAAAAGTGAAATAATACTAGCCCCAATAATTGCAACGTTTGCTAAAGCATCGTTTCTAGCCGAAAAATAGGCCGCTTTTACTAAGCTTTCAGTTTCCTTTCGAAATTTAGCTAAAAGCAAAGCGCATGAAAGATTAATAACTAATGCTCCTAAACCGGTTATGCCTAAAGTAAAACTTTCAGGTGTTACAGGATTTTGAAACTTTTGAAAAGCGCTCCATAACACAGCAATACCAGGAATTAAAAGTAAGGTTGAAAACAAATAACCTAAATTAGCTCTTGCTTTAAGACTCCAACCAAATGCTAAGAAAATTAATATATTTACAGCTGCATCTTCTAAAAAGTCAATAGAATCTGCAAAAAGTGAAACAGAAAGAATTCTATTTGCAACAGAAAATTCAACAAAGAAATAACTTAAATTAAGTATTGCTACTATTATTACTGTCTTTTTTAATTTCATTTTTTTAAATTTTTAGTAATTAAATCTAAAGTCATGTTTACTCCATTATCCTGCTGCATTAGTTTAGCGATTTCTTTTACTCTACCTTGATATGTTGAAGTTTCAATTATTCTTTTTATTACATTTTTTTTGGTAAATTTTCTTAATGGTAAAGATTTAGGACCAAGATTTAATTTATGTAACCTATCTGCCCACCAAGGCTGATCAACAATAAAGGGAACAATGATGGAAACTGTTCCGGCTCTTAAAGCTGCATGTACAGTGCCAACACCACCATGATGCATGATTGCTCTTACTTTAGGAAAGATTTTTGAGTGTGAAATTCCATCTACAAATCGGATAGAATCATCATTTTTATATTGGTTGGGTAATTCAAGCCCTCCCCAACCTCGATTAATTATTAATTGTAAATTCAATTCTTTACATGCTTCGATGATAGTTTCAGCTAGTTTTAGAGGATTTTTCTTTTTCATGGATCCAAATCCTGCATAAACTGTGTCTTTTCTTTCTACAAATTCAGTTATTTCAGGACTTAATTCTTCTTTTTTTTCTTGATACCAAGGTCCAACAACGTATGAATTGCTGGGCCAATCATGAGGTCTATTCAATAAAGCAGGACTCACTAAAGAAATAGCTAAATCATGTTCACGATTTTTTACATTCAATTTTTTTGCTAATTTATTGGTTTCGAGAAAAAATAGTTTTTCGGCAAGTTCGATTCCTTTATAGGTTAATTTATTTAAAAATTTAAGATCAGAAGTCCAAAGTCCAGCAGAAGCAAATTCCTTAGTAGGCGATAAAACTGGAATTATTTCTACCAAAATACTTAAAGCATTAACATATTTCGCAGCAATTGGTGCGGTAAGTGCTGTTGGATGATATAAAACTACATCTGGTTCAATTTCAATTATCTGATTTGAAATGACATCTAATATTTTTACAAGCATGGGTCTTACATTTGGCAAGAAATCTATTGCATTTTTTATATAGGAAACCCCATTTGAATCAACAAACTGTTTTATAGTGCCTGGAAGTTTTAAGACTTTAATATTGGTATCTTTTATTTCATTGATAAATTCTTCTGTTACAGCAAGATAAACTTCGTGACCTAAATTAGAAGCCTGTTTAGCAAAAGCGTAAAAAGGCTCAAAGTCACCTCTGCTACCAGTGGTGACTAAATATATTTTCAAAATTTACCTTTTAAAACTAATTTGTTAATTTGTTTTTTCGGTAATTGTTAATTCCAATGATAATTTTTCTACCAAAATATATTATTGCTAGTGCTACCCCAGCATAAACTAAATAATCTAAATATTTTGCATATTTTTCTGCACTTGACCACTTATCGCCTAGATAAAAACCTAAAGTTAACCAAATAGAATTCCAGATTCCACTTCCTAAAATTGTAAAAATAATGAACGTAGACATTTTCATTTTGGTTAAACCTGCAGGAATGCTAACCAAACTTCTGATTAGTGGAATTAAACGACCAAAAAATACAAGTTGGGCGCCATGTCTTTCAAACCAGGACGCAGTTTTTTGTAGATCTTTTACATAAAGACCAACATACTTACCATATTTACTAACTAAATTTTCTAATCTTTCTTCTGAAAATGCATATCCCATAAAATATAAAAATAAAGCACCCGCTAAAGAACCTATTGTTGTGGCAATTAATGCGGCAATAAATCCAAAATTTCCAATTGAAACGTTAAATCCAGTTAAAAGAAGAATAAGTTCCGATGGAATAGGGAGGATTACTACTTCGATGCCAATTAAAAGTGCTGCCCCAAATAGTCCAATTTGATCGATTAAATTTACAGCAAATTCAAGCATCTTCTAAGCATACTTCACGTTCATCTAACATTATTAAATATGCGAGAAATCAAAGATGCTGCAATTGCCCTTAAAAATGGTTTTTTAGTAGCTTTCCCAACTGAAACTGTTTATGGACTTGGTGCAGATGCAACAAATTCTTATGCGGTTTCAAGAATCTTTTCAATAAAAAATAGACCAACAAATCATCCTTTAATTCTTCACATTGGTGAAATTGAAGATTTACTGCAATGGGCAATAGAAATTCCAGATTACGCTTTTTCTTTAGCTAAAAAATATTGGCCAGGACCTATGACTTTAATTTTAAAAAGAAGTAACAAAGTTAAAGATTTTGTTACAGGAAGTCAAGACACTGTGGGAATTAGAATTCCTAACCATGAAATAGCTTTATCTTTATTAAACGAGTTTAAAATAATTGGAAGTGGTGCAATAGTTGCGCCAAGCGCAAATAAATTTGGCAAAGTTTCACCAACAAACTTTGAGCATGTTCACGAAGAATTGTCAAAAGATTTAAGTAACGATGATCTAATTCTTAACGGAGGTCAATCTCAAATTGGTCTTGAGTCAACAATTATTGATTGCACAAAAGATTTACCAAGTGTTTTAAGACCTGGAGCAATCTCAACTGAATTGATTAATGAAGTTATCGAATTAGATTTAAGTGCATCACCAAACCAAATTAGAGTTAGTGGTTCTTTTAAATCCCATTACGCACCAAATGCAAAAGTTGTACTTGATCAAACAGCTGAAGCTGGCGATGGCTTTATTGCCCTAAGTTATGTTCCAACACCGGCGGGGGCAATACGTTTAAATTCTCCCTCAAACGTTGAAGAATTTGCTAAATATATTTATGCCGATTTAAGAAAAGCCGATGAGTTGAAATTAAAACGAGTAGTAGTAATTCAACCTGAAGGTTCAGGCCTAGCTGTTGCATTACGAGATCGGCTTAAAAAGGCTAGTTCACAATAGATTTATAGTTATTTACATCTAAAAATTATGTAAATGAATTATGACTTCGTTGTGTCGTAAAAAACCTGGTTTCCAAGGAGGATCAAATCTTGCCACCAAAATTTCTCCAAATGAATTTAATTTAAATTTATTAACTAATTCTTTTAATTCACTCTCTTTTTCTCTTATCTTCTGTTTTGAAGTAATACCTTTAAATATCAAAACAGCTGCAACATATTCTTCAACTTCATGAAGTTTGATATTTAAATTTGGTGAGACTGGTAAGTCCGAAAGTTGCATGCCTTCAGGCATTACGAATGAAACAAGCCAAGTATCTGATTTAGTTTTTTGCTGCAATACCGGTGCAGTCATTGCAATATTATTTTGAGAAATATAGGTAACTAATGGTCTAAATCCAATAGAACCTGCTGCTTCATAATCGGCATTAATTTCAACTGTGGCCATTGTGCATTTTTGATATTTGCGGATTTCAAGATTTTCTAATTTTTTGACAAGTGTGTATTTTTGTTGTTCAGTCATTTCACGCCGTTTCTAATCAAGATATAAAGATATCGTATTTTTGGATTTTCTTCTTTTTTAAAGTTTTTAACGAGCTAATTTCAGGAATTGAACATGAGACTTTTGCTTTACGAGAGTAAAAAGTGACTCGATATTAATCTCACAAACCTTAAATTTGTGAGGAAAAAAGTGAATCTAATTTGGTGGCAAAACGGTAACAAATCTAAAAGTCCAGTTGTCGTTTTTTATCACAATTTGAACAATTAAACTCGGATAATTACCAAGACCGTCGAATTTGATAATAATTTAGAATTTTAAGAATTTCAGTGCTAAAATTTGATTATTGATGTCACCTTGGCATCGGTTAGACCAGTTCTCAGAAAATGTGTCCCGATGCTAGATAGATTTGTTTACATAGACAGTTTTAATTGTGTTTGAAGGCCGTATGGTAAAAATCGCAGCGATGCTGCAAGAGCCAAATAAAAAGATTCCCTTGTCAGAAAGAATTTGTAATGTAGGCATTGATTTACTTGGTGCAGATGGAATTGCCTTATCAATTTTTCACAATCATGTATTGACTTCTGAGATTAGTTCTAAAAAAGAATTTGCATTTTTAGATGAACAGCAATTTACATATGGGGAGGGCCCCACTTTTGACGCTTCAACTTCTTTAACTCCAATATCTGCGCATAATTTTTCATCAAAACGGGATCAAAAAACTTGGCCAATATTTGCACCTGTTGCAGATAAAAAAGGTGTTCATTCAATGGTTGCTTTCCCACTAAGAATAGGTAATTCATCAATCGGTGTATTAAGTGCTTATCGCAAAAATAAAACTGAAATTTCACCTGATCAATATGTTGATGGAATAACACTTAGCACTTTGACCAGTAACTACTTGATTCAAGAATTCTCTGGACAAAAAGAACCAGATTTACAACAAATTCTTGGAATTGCGCAGCAAGATCAGTCCTTACTTCATCTAGCTTCAGGAATGGTTGCAGAAAAATTGAATATTTCCATTATTGAAGCCATGGTTCGTATAAGAGCATATGCCTATAAATCTGATTTACCACTTACACAAGTGGCAAATCTAATTGTTAATCGAAAAATAGAAATGGAGGAATAAAAATGAATGCGGTAACAAGCAAGGTAATACCAACACTTCCTGAATCTGGGAGTTTAGCTAGAACATTTGTTGATCTAGCTCAATCACTGTCAAGGGGACAAGATAGTTACGAAGTTCTATCTATGCTTTCAGAAAGATGTGTTGAGGTATTACCTGTAAAAGCAAGTGGAATCTTAATCACAGATCAATCAGGGGTGCTTCAAGTAATCGCAGCATCAAGCCCATCTGCTCACTTACTTGATTTATTCCAAATTCAAAATGAAGAAGGTCCTTGTTTTGAATGCTGTAAAAATGGCTATGCTATTTCAGATACAAAACTTGACGAAAATGGACCTTGGCCACGTTATTCAGCTTTAGCTAGAAAACATGGTTTTAAAGCAACATATGCGCTGCCTCTTAGATCTAAAGGATTGGTTTTAGGTGCTTTAAATCTTTTTGCGCAAGTTGAATTAAATTCTGAACGAATTCTAGTTGCTCAAACTTTGGCAGATGCTGCAACACTTTCACTGCTTCAACTGGATCCAATTATTGATTTAGAAATTGTTGCCCGAAAAATATATTTCACAATTGAAGAAAGAAATATTGTGGAACAAGCCAAAGGTATGATTTCGCAACGTTTTGAAGTTACTGCCGATGTTGCGTTAGCAAGAATCAGAAAAGCTAGTGAAAAAGCCAATTGCCACATTATTGAGGTTGCTAGAGCAATTGTAACTCGAGACTCAGAACATCCTAGCCTTACACATTTGGTAAAAAATGATGAATAAATTAACTTTTGACTAAACAAAAAATAAGAAAGCAGAAAGTCAAAAAAAAGAAAGCAATTAAATCTGTAGTAGAAATAATTTCAGCAAGACAAAAAGTAAGAAGTTATTTAGATAGTTCAAAAGGTAATGAACAAAATATAGGTCATATAAGTATTGACTCCCTAGAACCTTTATATGAGGGACAAATTTATCCTTTTGTAATTGCTCTAGTGCCTGCACATAACGAAGAAAATCGAATTTCAAACACAATTGATTCATTATTACAACAGTCTCGACCACCAGATGAAATTATCGTTATCGCTGATAATTGTACAGATAACACAGTTATTCTTTCACTTGCAAAAGGTGTAAATGTTGTTCAAACAGAAAACAATTCTGATTTAAAAGCAGGTGCTTTAAATTCAGTATTAGATCAAATTTTACCAATGCTTGATGAAACAGATTCAATTCTTGTGATGGATGCTGACACTATTTTGTCTCCAAATTTTATTAGATCTGCCTTACATGCATTATTTGCTCCACGAAAAAGAAATCAAAAACCAGTTGGTGGAGTTGGTGGCATCTTTTTAGCTTTACCTGAAAAATGGTCATTGGCTGCCCAATTGCAAACAAATGAATATATTCGATACCAACGAAGATTAGGTCGAAGACGTGGTCGAGCCTTAGTTCTTACCGGCACAGGCACAATGTTTAATATTCGAACTTTAAGAGCAATTGTCAAAGCAAGAAAAAAAGGACGATTTCCAAATAATGGTAAAAAGAGTTCTGTTTATGACATTGAAGCACTAACTGAAGATAATGAATTAACTCTTTGTGCTAAAACATTAAATTTTAGAGTTCTTTCACCAAAAGAATGCACCGTGGAAACTGCGATGATGCCTAATTTTCTAAGTCTTTATAAACAACGTCGAAGGTGGCAAAGAGGTGCTTTAGAAAATATTTACTCCCATGGAATTAATAGCCATACAGCTCCTTATTTAATTAGACAATTCATTACCTACCTAGGTGTTGGATTTGTAATTTTATATATAACCGCTTTAAGTGTGGCACTTTCTAGAAATGAAGATATTCCTTGGGATGAACCTATTTGGCTGGTTGTATTAGTTACATATATTTTTGAACAAACATTCTCTGTAAGAAAAGGTGGCTGGAGGGCAGTTTTAAGTAGTTTATTAATAATTCCAGAAGTAATTTATAACCTTTTTTTAGACATAATTTATATTATTTCGTTTCAGGCACTCTTATTTGGTTTATCAGAATCTTGGGGAAGAATGCGTGATCAAGCAAAAATATTAAATAAAGAGAAAAGAAAACAAAGTAGTCACGGAAAAATTGATCCAAGAAGAACTTTTAAAGGAAGATTGGTAGAAATAGCCATAAACATATTAATTTTAGGAATGGGTGGAATTATATTTAGTTTTCCTTTTTGGATTCCATGGCTTTCTTGGTTACTAATTGCTATATACGTATTAACAGGATGGGGCGCAACAATACTTAGGTTAATTCCGCTTAAAACTACTTAATTAATTTAATAATTCATATGAGAGCCGCTTTCGGGAATTGAACCTGGGTGAAGATTTAACAAAATTACAAGATAAAAGGCCTTTAAGGGAGGGGTCAGCAGAGTAACACATTAACTAAGCTTGGAGCCGGCCGCTTAATAGTGGTGAGTTAAGAACTTTTTCAAATTCCATTTACATTTAAAAGTTTAAAACCTAAGTTTTGTACAAATAAGGCACATCTGATTTACTTCTCACGGCCATGAATCTATAAAATGAACTATGCCAAAAATATATCGTGAGCGAATGACCGCTCGAAGTGAAAGTCCATATGTTGTTTTTTTGATAGGGATGAGAATAAATAATATTTTTGCAATTCATAAATGGCTTCCAGTGTTTATGGCGATGCCTAAAATGCTTAAAGAATTACATATCA
>JACCDO010498925.1_pt1 | contig 15056 bp, 8 predicted proteins | sample 7446101 | NCBI WGS metagenome assembly JACCDO01 (sample SAMN15323440, study PRJNA562643) | freshwater metagenome | isolation source: river surface water | place: USA:Blue River Watershed | collected 2017-08-16
TAAATATCTTTTTTAAAATAATTTGCTAAAAATGCTTCTTCTGGAAAAATACTTCCTCTTATTCTCGATTTTATCTTTTGATTTATTTCTGGATTTGTTTTATATAAAATATCATAAAAAATATCTTTAGATGGTTTTATTAAAAATATACCTGCGCTCACTATTGTCTTATTATTTATTAATTCTCTATCTATTAATTTTTCAGGTATCTTTTCATTTGTTTTATTTATATATTCTTTATCATAACACATTCCACATGGTGTATTTAATTCATCAAATAATAAATCTAATTCATTATATGAATCATATTTATTCTTTTTCTCTGATTTTTGTATTATCATATCTGTATCTATCATAAATATTTTTTGATATTCTTCCAAATAAAATGCATATAATTTATTAAAAACACCATACCATCTATTATCACTTTTAAAATATAAAGGGTCTATATCTAATGGTTTTACTACAAAAATTCTATTATAAAATCTTGATAATTGTTTTCTTTGTTCATATATAACATCATTTGTACAAATTAAAATTCTATCATTTTTTGTTTCAGATAAATATAAAGAATAACCAAATAACATAGTATCTAAAAAATATTGATTATTTCCATAATATAATGAACAATAAGCATATTTAGAAGGTTTAAAATCTTTAATAGGATTTAATTCTTTCTCTTCATAAATATTATAATAAGATTTATAATTAATAAATTTAATTTTATCCCCATTTTTACTTCCTCCTTTTAATAAATTAGTATTAACATCTTTTATATTAAAATCATTTTTACTAAATTTTTCTTCTAAAACTTCTCTTTTATTTAAATCTAATTTTGAATATAATTCATCAAAATTTTTATTTTTGTTATTATATAAAATTAAATTTTTATTCAATGATATATTTTCCAGAAAATTATTATTTGAAGTATAATTTGAATATAAATTTTCATGAATTATTAATGATTTATTATTAAAAATTAAATCATATGGCAAATTTAATTCATATTTAATATTCAAAAATAAAGAATTATTTAATAAAAAAGGTATATAATATTTTATTTTATAACTACTATTAAAACTTTTATTTGTAAAAATATGATTTAATATATAAAATTTATTTAAATAATAATTCTCTATATCACTTCTTATAAAATAATTATTATTATTATTTTTTATTATTGAATAATCATATTGATGTAATAATAAAGATAAAATATTATCTTCTTCACTTATTGAATAAATCATTTGTATTTCATAAATAATTAAAAATAATTTTAAAACATTATTTAAAATTCGATATGATTTAAATATAGATTTATAATTTTTTTTACCTAAAAAATAAGTTATATTTATTTTTTTATCAAATTTATCAAAATATAATTCTTTATTCTCTTCATAATCATAACTGTAAAAATTATATATTTCATTTATCTTTTTAATTTTTATATAAATATTATTATCAAAATCTATAAATTGATTGATATAATTTTTAATATAATTATGTAATAAAAATAATATATCTAATTTAAATAGTTCTTTAAATTCTTGAAATACTTCAGAATTATTAATATATTCAGATTTTGGTGAAATTAATTTTTCAATATTATAAGATGATATAATTTTCAATAAATTATGTAAAACTTTATTATTTTCTTCGTTAATCATCATATCTTTTAAAACATATTGAAATAAATTGATATTTTCAAATATATTTTTAATATCATTCAATTTTTCAATTAAATAAGAATTAGTAAAATTATAATTTACAGTTTGAATAGGATTTGAACTAAAATTTTTATTAAGTATTGTATCTTTTGATATTTTAATTTTATTTAATAAATCATTAAATAATTCTTTTTTACCCCAATTATACTTCATAACTTCATAATAATTATTATTATCTATATCAAAATTTAAAAATGTTATATAAATATCATCTTTAACTTCCTCAATATTAATTTTATAATTATTATTATTAATATTTTTAATTAATTTAAATTTAATTTGATTTTTAGAAGAAAAATAAGAATTAATTGAAAGTGAATCCATTTTTTTTTGCATTGTGTTTTGAGAAAAATCAGAAGATATCATTTCAGTCATATACAATGACATATCAATCTTTTTGTCACTTATATTTTCTGTTGGTTTTGGAAAAAATGATTCAAAAATTATGTCAAAATTTAATGTACTATAACCTTTATTTTTTAAATCATTTAAATAAAAATTTAATAATTCATTATATTTTTTTAGTGGATTTGGATTATTTTCATAAGATTTTATTGTATTTGAAAATTCATTAATATGTGATGGTAAATATTTATAAATCCAATAATCAATAAAAGAATTAGGTGTTAATAATTTTTTATTATCATTTTTATCATTTTTATTAATATTTATAAATAAATATTGAGATAAATATAGATTATTTTTATTTATAAGATTTAATGCTTTATTTTTTATTTTTGATTTAATTGAAAGTTTTGATTTTTTTTTCATTGATAATATTATCCTATATTTAGATAATATATTATTTAAAAATATTTATTTATTTTAAAGCTTTTGTGCTTAATTCTTTAGCGTTTTTATGCTTTTCATAAACTTTTTCTCTTAATTCTTTATATTTAATATATTTTTCATTATCTAATTCATTTTGCAAAATGCGAGTATTTCCTGTGGATATTTGTTCAACATCTTTTTTTATTATTTTTGTTTGAGGATTTTGTTGAATTAAAACATTATAAATTTTAATAGTTTTCCAATCTTCTAATGTTTTTTCTAAAATAAATATTATCTCTTCGGGTGTTGATTTTCTCTCTAATTTTCTTTTTTCAAATTTTTCAGTTTTTTTAAGTTCTAATTTATTTTTATATTCTTGTAAATTCATTTTATTTTTAACTTATTATATATTTATATATAATTATGATTAATAAAACTTTTAAATAGAAAAAAATATAAATAAAAAATAGATTAACAAAAATTAAAATGAAAGAAAAAAAAGATATTAAAAGTAAAAAAAATCCAAGTACTAATAAGTTTAATAATATAATTAAAGATAAAATTAGTAAAGTAAAATCAAAAAAAAAAAATATAATTTTTAAAAGTTTTTTTAATAAAATATTAGAATCTAAAAATACCATTTCTGAAAAAAAAATAATAGAAAAAATATCGACTATTGAATTTATTAATAAATTAGAAAATACAAATAATTTAGAAATAAATTTGAGTAAAATAGATGAAAATTATTTAAATAAAAATAAAAATTTTTATGATTTTTATTATGATTTTCAAAAAAAATATAATTTAAAAATATCATCAAATAAAAATTTTGATTACGTTATTAAAAATTTAAGAAAATTAGAATCAACAATTGAAAAAAAATACTTATTTAAAATTTTAACAAATAATGAATATGATGATATTGAAATTAAAAATTTTGACAAAAATAGTAATTATTTTGAAATTATAAAAAAAACAAATTTTCAAAATAATGAACAAAACAAAAATTATTATATTCGTATGAATAATGATTTACATACTAAAAATTATAAAGATAAAGACTTAGAAAAAAAAATTGAAACTAGATTAAAAGTTAATTTATTAGGGTTATTTTCACTTTATAATTTAAAAGATTTTGATAAAATTAATATAAATTGTCTTTTTATTATTGATTTTATTAATAATAAAAATTTAATATTTATTGAATTTTTAAGATTTTTTTTTAAAGACTTAATTTTATTTAAAAGAAAATATATTTTTGGATTATCTTTAAAAAAAGAATTTAATAAATTAGATTTAATAACTAAAGTTGTTAATAATAATTTTCTATTTGATATTGTAAAAGATAGTACAATAAATAAAAATCTAGATAAAATATTTGATTATTATAAAAAAATTATTATTATTGAAAATGAAGCTAAAAAATATTTAATGGATACCAAAAATGAAAGTTTTTATGTTAATTTTAAAGTAAAAATTTTATATAATATTGTAACTGCTTTAGATCTTAATTATTTTAAAGATATAGAAGTTGATTTTTCATTATTTATTTCTGATTATTTTAGACTAAAAATATATAGTGGCAATAATATAAAAAAAATATCTTCAGCAGTTAATACATTAGAAGGTAACTATATATCAAAAGTTATTACTAAAAATAATTATAAAAAATGTCTTGAGGTAGGATTAGCACATGGTTTATCAAGTATTTATATTCTTAAAAATAAAAATACATCACTTATTTCCATTGATCCTTTCCAAAAAAGTCAATGGGATAATGATGGTTTAAAATTTATTAAACATTTTAATTTTGACAAAAGACATAAATTAATTGAAAAAAAATCATATAATGCACTTCCTGAATTATTAAATAAACATGGTGAAAAATCATTTGATTTTATTTTTATTGATGGATTCCATACATTCGATTATACTTTAATTGATTTTTTTTACAGTGATTTATTGTTAGAAATAAACGGTATAATTATAATTGATGATGCTCTACATCAAGGTGTACGTCAATGTTGCGAATACTTAAATAAAAATTTTAAACATTTTAAAAAATTAGATTCTCCTAATTCTATAGCAGTTTATAAAAAATTGAACGATGATAAACGAGAATGGAATTTTCATGTAAGATTTTAAAAATATAAATACATACTAATTAAATAAATAAGCTTTTAAAATTAATCATACTTTTATTAAAATTTTCAATATTATTTCTTTCAAAAAAAGGTATAATTTTTTCATTTAATATTGATAATAAAATTCGAGGATCAAATAGTTCATATCTTACATTTTCACCAAAAATTTTATCTCTTTCTGATTGACTATGTACTAATAACATATAATATTTACCATGTTTTCTGTTATGTTCACTTAATTCTTTATATTTTATATTATAATTTTCATCAAAATTATAAATTATCATTAATATTTTAAATATTTTTTTTATTATAGTTCTTAACTCTTTTTCGTGTCTATTAAATATTTCATTATTACTTTTATTGATATCAAAATAATCAATAGAATCGCGTTCTAAATTAAAAGATTGATATAATAATAAAATAATAAAATATATTAAATCTATTTTATTCCAAAATGTTGTTTTTAAAGGATTTACAATATTTGGATTTCGATATGGTTTCATATTTGTATATTTTAAAATTGATAATTTATCTTCATTATTTTTAATTATAATAGAACTAAATAAAAAATCTATTAATTTTAATTCAAAGATAATATTATCATTTTCATCATATTTATAATTAATTATAATATTTCCTCCACTTAAATCATTATGTACAAAACTACATATATCTTGATAAAATACTAAACATTTACAAAGTTCTTTTAGAATCTTAAAAAAATTTAAAAAAAATTTAGGTTTTTTATAATTTTCTGGATCAATTAAAAAAGAATCTAAATTTTTGGTTTTAAAAGTACTACCTTCAATTCTGTTTTTAGAGCATCTTTTATTTAAATTAGCAAAATTCATAGTGGTTTTAGTTATATTTTCATTATAATTAAATTTTACATCATATACATTAATAATATAAGATTTAACTTTATTTTCTTCTTCTCTATCTACAAAATTAAAAGTACTTAAAAAATGTTGGTTTATAAAACTTATAAAATACATAAAAGAAGAATAATTTTGTTGACCATAATAAAATCTAGAAACAAATGGTTCCTTTTCATAATGTCTTAAATGTTCAAATTTCATAAGTTTATTATTTTTACAATAAGTAATTCCCCATCTACCTCTTCCAATATATTTATATTGATTAATATTATTGTTTATATTTATATTTAAATCTACTAAATGATATGAAATAATTAAATACATCTTATCTAAAAATACATATGTCATATTTGTTATTTTTTCATTTAAGGGTAATAAAATTTTATTAAGATATATTTTTATTTTTTCTAAATTTAAAGGTGAAAATCTCAATTTATTAACACCTAATTTTTCAAAAGATTGATTAAAATTACCATCATATAATGAATTTAAATTTTCTATTATTCTATTTCTATTAAGAATAGGTCTACTAAAATTAATATTATATTGAGGATTATTTGTTTTTAAATGTAATCTTTTTAATACCATAAATAAATCATGATTTTCTTCTTGTATTGGTTTTGAAAAAAGTAATCTTTGCGCAGCTAAATTATAGTTACTAGGAGATAAAGATTCATTTAAATGTTTTAATTGAGTAATGGCTTTAGTTCTTGTATTTAAAAGTCTTATTCGATTATTTTGTGTTCTATTACTATGTTCATATAAGTCTTCTAAATAATCATTCATTTTTTTTATCCATTTTATTAAATTAAATTTTTCTTTTTCTGTCTTTGTTAATGCTCCAAAACCAGTTCTATAAATTCTAGATTCTAAACTGTTTAATAAAAAATTATTTTCATGATATAATGAATTTTCATCATTATAAATACCTGATTTCATTGATGTTTTTTTTGATTGTTTGTTTTTAATTAATCGTTGTTGGCTATTTTTAAGTGTTTTTCTTTTTTTTTTTGCAAATTGTTTCATTTTTTCTAATAATTGATTTTCATATTCAAATATATCTTCATCTATATAAAAATATTTTCTAATAATATTTTCATTATTCATTTTATAATTATCCTATAATTTGAAAATAATATTTTTTATAAATTATTAATTCTTATTAAATTATTTATTTTTTAAACTATTAATTAAAATATTGTATTCGTTAATTTCGCCTCGTTTAGAATTATTAAATTATTAAATTATTAAATTTTTTAATTTCATCTGAACTAAATTATTATAATCAACATATGATATTTTTAAATCTTCATTTTCAAAATCAGATTCTTTCAATAATAATCTATTCCTTATTCTATCAATTTTATTAACAGTTAAATTTAATAAAATATTATTATCTTTATAATATTTACAAATTGATAATCTTGTTATTTTAATTCCATTATCAAAATTTTCATTTTTTCTACATCTTTCTTTTAATTGTAAAATCTCAATAATTAATTTATTATTAATTACTTCTTTAATATTGTCTTTATTTACTTTTTTTTTATTATTATTTACTATATCGGCTAAATCATTATTTTTTATATTTTTCTCAGAATTAATTATATTATCTGAATTATCATTCGAAATAATAAAAAATTCTTTATGTAATTCTTCAGTACTAATCATATCATTCATATAATATGGATCAATTGATTCAATTTTTTTCATTAAATCATTATATTTTTCAATAATAGATATTTTTTTACTTTTGGTAGTAGCCCAGTATTTTTTACCACTTAAATTTAATGGCATATCTGGATGGTTCTCGATATAAAAAAATTCTCTTTTTAATATTTTTAAATTTTGTAAAGTTTCATCTGATAAATTTTTAAATTCTTTTAATTCTTTGATTTCATTTATTGAATAATTATCAGGTTTATAAGAACAATGTTTAGGTAAAATTGTTGATTCGAATGGTTTTGGAAGAGGAATTGCATTTTTTTGTATTTTCTTACCAATATTTGCAGTATTTTCTCCACAAGTTTTAATTTTTAGGTTGCATAGTCTATTATCTAATTTTTTTCTATTCAGATGGTCGACAGAATCACCTCCTTTTCCATTTCCAGAATGATTCATTAAAAATGCATGAAGATATATAAGACTTCGATTTTCATCTCCAGATTGAACATAAAATACATTTTTATTATAAATCCATGCATTTTTATGTTCAGATACTTTTTGAATGCTTTCTTCATCAATATAAGTTAATGTATTTTTTCCACATAACATAATATAATAAATTTCATTTGTTTCTTTATTTTGAACTCTCCATTTTTGATTAAAAATTTGTCTTGCAAATTTTCCTTTTGTCACTAATTTTCCTTCAAGTCTTTCTAAAATATTATGTTTCTCAAGAATTTTATTTTCGATTGTTTCCATTTTATTTTTTTTTATGTTTCTTAGTTTCTTTTTTCTTTTATTAATAATTAAAGTATTTTTTAATTATTAATAAAAGAAAAATCAATTTTTTTTTCTATTGCACTAAAATATTTTTTGTTAATAATTAATTTTTTATTTTTAAATAAATTATTATTTATTTAAATATTTATAAAAATTTTCAGACCTAATTTAATATTTTTTCTCGTATTTTTTTATTATTGAGTAATTTATATTTTGAAGAATATATAAAAATATACGACAATAAATGGTAATAATATTTGAATATATTCTCTAGTTTGAGTAAGCGAGACCTCCCCACAGTAAATCATTGGTATTTTTTTAATAATTTCTTAGAAACTTAATTCCTTGTGATTATTTTTTATTTAATTCATTTTACCAAAAATTCTGGGTTCTTTCATTTTCATGAAAGGTTGGACTATTCCTTAAGTTATCATTGAATCGTGCTAAGATTCTCAAACCCATTTCATTATAGTCTCTGAACCTTCTCCATACTCTTGCAAATCGAGTTTAGGAGCTTGGCTGCAGATTGTCCAATCTTTTTCGTTATTACTATGCCCTAGGTCATTACCCCGGGTTTTCTTAAAAGTTTCCTAATAAGAAGTAGTAGAAAAAGCTCTAAGGATTTTCCTGCAATTTAGAAATGTTGCCTCCCCTTTCGGGCAGACTAGCTAGTTATATTTTAAATTCTATGAAGAATTTAAGCTTATTTTACACTGTTTATCCTATTAAGCTTAATAAGCATCTTAATAGGCAGCTAACTGTTGGGTACAGGAGGACTTGGAATAAAACTCGAATTTATTTTGAAATTTTAAATTTTTTAAAATCTTTAAATTTTCGCAATAAAACCTTGTTAAAAGTCTTATTATACCACTCATAATGCGGAGGACGTTATAGTTAACAGCATAAACTCTAATCTTACTTCCGAGAGCAGCCTTGGGAGTAAGTTGTAATTGAAGAACAGCATTATCGATACGAGAGAAGTTGCAAGTACCGCTGGGTTGGTGGTCTTCGGGTTTAAGAGCGAATGAGTAAACGTTGATACCAGTAGGAGGGATGTTGGTGTGGTGTTGGTAAGGTTGTACTAAGTTGAAGTATGAACCAAGACGTTCTTGGAAGCGGTCATGTCCGTTAAGTTGTAATTTAGCACGGACGGTAGGGTTACGACCAGCGTTAATAGGACCGAAACCAGCATGGTCTGAGTAATCACCACCAGTAGTGAAAGCACCGAAATCAGTAGGAGCTAAGTTTTGAGCGTTAGGACCAGGACCAGCAGGGAGATTTACTGGGCGGATTTGAGCAGTGGTTGAAGGACCTTGAGCAAATCCACCAGCACCTTGAGCAATACCAGCTTGGCTGAGGTAGTTAAGGTATTCAGGGTCAAGAGCTTGAGTTCCGACGAAGGGGAATACATTGGTAGTATCTTCGACATTGGTGAAGACAAGTTGACTGGGGTCAGGAAGACCACCAGAGTTGAGACCATTGTAACCTGAGTCAGCATCGAAGTCATCAGTGTAATTTGACCATTGGTTGTAGCCAAGTTTAACGACGTCATCACGTTGAACAACCCAGATAAGTTCCTTAACGGGGTGGTTAAGGTTGAGTTTAACTTTAACATTGGTGTTGACAGTTGATTCATCACCAGTGAATTGGAGTTGTTCGATGAGGTATTCGTGTGAAGTTTGAGCGAAACGACGACGTTCATCGGTGTCAAGATAGATATAATCAATGAAGAGTGATGCGTATTCGAGAGAAGGTACGCAGAAAGCATCAAGGTTTCCTGAGGTAGTTACTCCGCAGCTGTTGAGTGAGCCGGCAGTTGAAACATAGCATTCAGCCTTGGGGCGGAATTCAAGTTCAATCTTGACTTCGTGGTATTGGAGAGCAATAAGAGGAAGAGCAAGACCGGGGTTGCGGCAGAACCAGAATTGGAGAGGTACATAAAGAACGGTAGCTTCAGTACGTTGGAGACCGGTACCAGTAAGAGCAACAGTGTTACCAACCATGTTGTCATAACCGGCTTTAAGACCAGGAGGAATAGTAAGTTCATTCCAGATGGTGAGCCAATCACCGTATTGTTTGTCAATACGTTGACCACCGATTTGGATTTCAACTGATTTTATAAGGAAGTGTCCAATGAAGTTAACCCAGCGGAAGAAAGCAGATGAGACAGTTGCTTCAACACGAGGAAGAGTTACTTGTAAGTAGACACGGTAGATTAAATCACCATTACGAGAGATGGTGCAGGTGACTTTCTTTCCGAAGTCAGCAGTACCATTGAAAGTTTGTTCAATAGATTCCATTGAGAAGTTAGTATAACGTCTGTATACGACCTTCCAGAAGGTAATTTGAGGATTACCGGTAAGATAAACATCTTGAGCACCATAAGCTACGAGTTGCATGAGACCACCACCCATTTTTTTATTCTTTTTATACTTTATAGTTAGAAAAAAAATTTTCACGAAACGCGAAAAATTCCTTAATAATTCACACTTTAATTACCTCTTTTTTTCTAATTTCTAGAAAAATAATTATTAATAAAGAAAAATCGCAATAACTTATTGCGAAATATTTTTACAGTTTAAATACTCCCGCTTCTTCGCGAATTTGTTAAATTATCAATATTTAAATTAAATTGAATGAATTTTCTTAAATAATCATCTAAATTAATTTCTTTTTTAACTTCTTCAGACAATTCATTTTGATTCTTTTTGAAAATATATTTATTATCACCTTTCTTCTTTACTTCCCATCCATCATTTAATGCATTATAAATGAATACCATTTTCTGAACACAAACAGCATCTATTTGATTATTTAATAATGATTCATTACCTATAAAATCAGAATTTTCAATATTTTTATTCGACATTTCTATATATATTTTTCTTATATTATTTTTAATTTTATTTTTGTATTTTTTTTTACGAATTTATTACTTTTTTATCCATTTTTACTATTTAAAATATTTATACAAGTATACAATAAAAATTAAATATTTTATATTATTTTATTTTTTATTGTAAAATTAGCATTGAAAAAGGGAATATTTTATGAAAACCCCCTTTTTCATTAAGGGGGTATTTTCATTAGTTAATATTTTTTAGTGTTTTAAAGAGACTTAAAATAAAATAAAGAAATAAATTTAGAAAAATATACCCTTTTAGAAAAAAAAATATAAAAAATGGATATTATTAAAGCTTTCAATCTTAACGAAAAAAATTATAATTTAAATGTGCAAGGTACTCATGAAGACCCATTATTTAAAGCAATTGATATTCAAAATATTTTAGAAATGGAAAATATTAAAAATTTAACACGAGATTTAGAAATTAATAAACAAAAAAAAATTATTGAAATTAATACAAATGGTGGAAAACAAAAAATTATGTTTTTAACAAAAGATGGATTATATAAAATATTAAATCGTTCTAGAAAACCAAATGCTAAAAAATTTCAAGATTGGATTAATACTGTAGTTAATGAAATCAGAGATACTGGAAATTATAAAGAAAAAGAAGATAATGAAGTAGATATTGAATTTAAAAAAGGAAGAAAAAAAAATAATCTAGAATTATTAAAAATAAGAAATGATACTTTAATCGAAACAATGAAAAATAAAAAAGTTGTTTATTTAACACAAATTAGAGATTATAATGAAGAAGGTAAAAGAATTATTAAAATTGGTTCTTCAGAAGATATTTCAACTAGAAATTCTAAATTAAAACAAGATTATGGAGAATCAATTTTATTAGATGTTATTGAAGTTAAACGTCATACTGATTTTGAAAAATATTTACAAAAACATATTGAAATAGCACCATTGCAATATATAGAACCGATTAATGGTAAAAATTCAAGAGAAATGTTTTTATTAGATGATGCTAAATTCGAAAGGCTTAAGTTTATTGTTAACCATGATAAAAATAAATTTCATAATTTATCTCATGAACAATATATCGAAACAATTCAGAATGAAAATGAATCAAATAAAATAAAATTAGAATTTAAAAAAAATATGTATGAATTAAAAAAAATAGATAATGAAAATTTAAAATTACAAAATGAACAATTAAAATTAAAAATACATTTTTCAATTATTGAAAAACTTAATAGTGATGAATTAAATGATTATTTAAAAAATTTTTCATATAATTTATCACAAAATTTTAATTTTATTAATATTGATAAAAATAATGAAAACCAAGAAAATCAAGAAAACAAGAAAAATAATAAAGATAATATAAATGATGAGAATGATGAAAATGATGAGAATGATGAGAATGATGAAAATGATGAGAATGATAAGAATGATGAAAATTCAGAATTTAAAGAAAAAGAAATAGAACATGAACTTTATAATGGTGAAATAAATATAATAGATAGAGAAGTTAGAAATGGTTCTATAATTCAACAATATGACCCTAAAACACTAAAATTAATTAAAAGTTATAAAAAATTAGGTTATATAACTAGTAATGATCAATTTAAAGGTAGTTCAGAACCGGCTATTAAAAGAGCAACTGAAAATAATAATATTTATTATGGTTATAGATGGTATGCAATTGGAAGAGACCAAGAAGATAAAGAATATCAAATACCACCAACAGTTAAAATTCAACAGTCTAGACGCGGTTTAATTGCTCAAATTGATTATTTTAAAACCAAAATTGTTGGAGTTTATGCTTCACAAAAAACTGCAAATGAAAAGACAGGTGTTAATAAAAGTACAGTAAATGAATGCGTAAATGATGAAAATTTTAATAAAATTGGACTTGGATTTTATTGGAGATTTTATGATGATTGTCCTGAAAATTGGAAATCAGAATATTTGAAGAAAAATAAATTACCTGAAAAAGAAAAAGTTAACAATGGTCAAAAAAGAGTTCAACAAATTGATCCTTTAACTCGTAAAATTATTAAAACATATGAGTCTCAAGTAGAAGTACAAAGATTATTTAAAATGAGACCAAATACAATTAAAAAATATAGTGATAATTCAGCAGTTTATAATAATTTTATTTGGAAAATTATCGATTAAATTTTTAATAGTTAATTATTTTTGAATTGTTAATTATTTTTGAATTATTAATTTATTTTAAAATTATTTATTTTTATTATTAAAAAAATATTTATATAAAATATTTTTTGTTTATCTTAATTTCTATAACTTCTATATAATAATTACCTAATAATAAAGGTCTATCGGATATATAACCTGTTTTCTTTGATTTTACAAAATGTTCTGCATTCCAAATTTGTATATAGTCTTCTTTATTAAAAAATAAATATTTAATAAATAAAGTTATTTCTATATATTTATTAATTCTATAAGTATATACACATTTATCAGCCTGATTTATAAAACTATCTTCAATTTTGTTGTTTTCCATAAATTTTTCTATTGTAAAATTTAAATCTATCTTTTCAAAATCAATTTTCAGTTTATTATTAAAATAATTAAAATCATTATCGTCAAAATATATATTTGATACTTTAATTTTATCACTTTTCTTACATATTATACTACATTTTATTTCATCATATAAATAAGTATCATTTTCATCCATTTCATTAATGTCTGATTCATAATCTAAATCATAATTAAAATCTATTTGAATCAATTCAATATCATTTTCTAATTTTTTATTTTTTTTATTTTCTAATTTTAAATTATTTTTAATATAATTTTCAAAAATATCATTATATTTTATCATTTCTTCATTAAAATTTTTTGATTTATTAAATTCATATAAATTATCTAAATTAATATCATTAATATCACAAAAATTAATCTTTGAATCATTTTTATTAACTATTTTTTCAATATTTAAATCTTTTCCATAATAATTAATCTTTGATATATATCTTATTTTTGAATAATTAATTCCATAACATTCATCTTTAATAATTGTTCTTTTACAAAACTTATATATATCAAAATTAAAATCAGTTAAATATTCATAATGTTTTAAACATTGATAATCTTTTAATAATTCTGCTTTAAAATAAATTAATTTTTCTTCAAATTCTTTGTTTTTTATACTATTAATAATAAAATCTAAAGATTCTATTTTTTTAAAAATTTCAAAATAATTATCATAATTATATCTTTTATCTTTATTAAAATTTTTTATAAAGTCAGAATATCTATAAAAATCAAAAAAAATTTCAAAAATATCATAACCTTCAACAAATTTAATATATTTATCTAAAAATGAATTATCTACTTTTTCAATGTCATTTTTATTCTCTATTTTAAAATCATTATCATATTCTAATGAATAAAGTTTATTAAATTCTTTTTCAAAATCTTTTTCAATTAAATATTCACAACGAATTTTAAATAATTTATAAATATTTTTTTTTTTTAATACAAAATCATAATTCGTATGTTTTACATCAAAAACATATTCATTTGTTAAATAATTTAAAATTTTTCTTTTATCTGATTCATTATTGTCATCAGAATCATTATAATTTAATAAAAATCTTAAGAATTCTAACAAAGTATTATAAATTTGTTCTTTACATTGTATATATCTTATCATATTAAATATTTTATGATAATTTATATCATTCATATTAAAAATATTAAAATACATTTTTGATTCTTTTTCATAATCATCAAAACCATTTGTACTTGATTCAAATATATATTGATCATCAGTTTTACTCATTAATTTTAAATAATTTGGTTTTGTTTGTTCAAATCGTTCACCATATATTTCAAATTCTTTTGTGATAAAAATTCCTAATAAATTATTTTCTAAATGTTTTTCTAAATAATTTTCTATATAATTTTTAACTATATTTTTATCAAAATATTTAATATATTCAATTTTCTCTATTTCACTAAAATATTCTAATATCTCCATTTTCATATCATTTAAAATTTTAATCATTTTTTACTGAAGTTTCTGTTTCTCTTTTTTTATATTTATTAATTCTAATCATAATAATTAGTTGTTTTTAATTCTCAAATTATAATTAATCATTTTTTTTTCTATTTAACTAAAATTCTTAACTAAATTTTATTTTTTTAAACTCACTTATTTTTTAATTAAAAATACTTAAAAGCAACTTAAAAA
>JACCDO010230672.1_pt1 | contig 15054 bp, 12 predicted proteins | sample 7446101 | NCBI WGS metagenome assembly JACCDO01 (sample SAMN15323440, study PRJNA562643) | freshwater metagenome | isolation source: river surface water | place: USA:Blue River Watershed | collected 2017-08-16
AATTTGTCCAGGATTTCGTTCTGGTAATCATACGGCGTCCCCTTGAATTTCACTGCAGGTGGCAGTGGCAGACCTTCCGGTACTAGTGAAACCTCAGCAGGTCCGTATTTTGCCGTGCCCCATGCACGGGGCACATAGAAGCGCGTGGCCGATTCCATGTAAATCGGAAATGGCTTCACGCCCTTGGCATATTTCTCCAGCACCTTCGGACTCACTAATAGGTCTTTCCGCAGGGCAGCTTGCTGAGTGGCAGTTAGGGCAGATTTCTTAATCGCATAACCTCGGCTTGTCAGAATTTTCTCTACGTCGTTAATATTACTCGTCATTGGCTTGTAGGGTGGTGATAGTCCTTACTATGTGTATCACCGCTCAAATTTAGACTAGCCTAACATCAGATGAAGGCTGACGTATTTGCATTATTGGCGCTGCTATTTGCGTCCTTTATAGTGATACCATACGTTCCACATGAGTCGTATTATGTATTAGATTATGCGCTGGTGCGTATTATATTGCTCTTAATTATGGTGTATTCTCTCCGTTACGGACCTGTTATAGGTGTGGCCACATTCTTACTTGTGAGTGCGTTACTCCTGGAGCGGAACTACAGAATTTTATCGTATTCTAAGCTTCTGTTCAAGTATCGCCGCCGCGGCGAGGCGCCTCGTATGGAGGGCGACGAAGATATGCCCGTAAGTGGTGAGGTCTATTACGTGCCTGATGAAGTGCCTGAGGAGACGGACATTGAGTATCGGCCGTATGATGAGCTAGGGTCCAACGATTATACGGCGGAGCCTGGATCAGATGACAATAAGGTAGTTATGAATTCTGCGCCGCTTGGAACGGCAGCTGCGGGCATTTTTCAACCTATCTAATTGGTTTATGTAGTAGGTGCAGCCGCACACGTCCCGTCAATGGGCTTACGAGCTGCAAGTAGGCCAGCGACAACTTCACAGATGGCAGGATTGTCATTGAGACCCGCCACACTTTGCTTATTTGCACGTAAATAACGCTCATAACTGGCTTTAGAACTACACATGCGAGGGACAGGTATGGCCTCGCCTGCAAAGTATGTCTGCATAATTACCGCCGGCTTGTCTGTGGTCAGGCTTGTGACTGTCTTCTGGCAGTTTGGTGTCACACATTTCATGAGCTCCTTGTCGCGAATATTGGCACAACTGTCCGTTTTATTTTCATTGTCCGCTGGTGTCGCGTAAATCTTACACTTAGGGGCGGACTCGTTTGTTGGTGCGTCACGACTTGCAGTCAGAGCTGACTCTGTACATCCCTCATAGCCCGTTGTGAAATTCTTGAAATAATTGGGCATAGACGGTGGGCAGACGGCAGCAGCTTTGTCGGCGGCAATTGCAAGCTCAATCATTCTACAAGACTGCACACCACCCTTTTCAGGAGACATTGTACATACGACGTCACCGTCACACTTCAGTCCCCTAATAGTCCCTGCGCAGCAATGTGAGTTGCCATTTTTATCCACAAAATACTTGGATCCTGGAGGGCAAGTATATGTTCTGACATTTGCTGGAAGTTCCGCTTGCTCTGTGCGTGCAGCATCTTGTTGTGTAGAAAATGCTTCCAATGAAGCGTGCTCTAAACGGAAATTCTCTTGTATTACCCACCGCCGGAGCGACACAAAGAGCCCTATTAGGAGTGCGCTGAAGGCTATGATAGATATAAACCACATGAACGGTGATGCTTCCTTCATCTAAATTACTACTATTAGAGTTTTTGGATTATATTCCAACAACCCTAATTGTTTGCATTTTGGATGTGTTATTATGGTACTCCTGGTCCTGCTGGTCCTGCTGGTAGTGCTCCTGCTCCTGGTAGTGGTAATGTTACTGATCGTATTGGTAGTGGTGCTGATCCTGCTCCTGGTAGTGGTAATGTTACTGGTCGTAATGGTAGTGGTGGTGCAACTGGTACTGCTCCTGCCGCTGCTGCATTTCCCTCAAGTGCAATTGCAGTTCCCTCCACGGTGGTCGGCTTACCCCGTGTGTAAATCCAATACCACACAAATCCAGCCACTACAAGCCCCAATATAACGCCACCCACAATTAACCCCGTTCGCACAGCGGACGACATTGTACCATCATCAGGCTTGGCCGGCATAACATCTTTCAACTCCAATTGCTGGGCTTCATTCTCGTCGCGCAGTGTATCGGCCAGTGTACGAGCTCCTGTAGCCGGATCCAACAGAACCATGTTTCCACTAATATCCTTCAAACGATCCAATGGCACGCACTTGTACTGCTGTGTCGTCCGTAGGCCATTTTCATCCACTTTGGTGGCAGTCGGCGTTGGCGCATTTGGGCTGATGTCGGTGTTAAAAATGAAAAACTGTTTGGCCGTCAAGTCCTTTGATGTCGTATAAGTCTCGCCAGTCTGAGACCATGTAAAAGTTCCTGCGGACGGATTTGTCTTTGCAGTATTAAGTCCAGGGTGCGCAAATGCCGGCAGTATGAAATTTGGAATAGGCTTCCCAGAGCCAAAATACGACTTCAATCCTTCAATAGTCGCAGTTTTAATATATACACCAGGGCACAATAATACACCCACATGCACACTACTAATTGCTCCATCGCCAGGGTTCTGTAGCTCCACACACGACTGATAACCAAGGCGCAATGTTTTCCCACGGAAAAATGGCTCCAAAGATTTCACTTGAGGCACACGTTCATTCAAAATATCGCTAAAATACAAATCTATGTCGGCATTGTAACTGGAAAATTCTTGTGTTGCTGATACTGGAACAATCACTAAATACACGGGCTCGCCACCAAAATCACTGTACGATTTCTTAAATGCAAATACGATTTGGGCAAATGCTTGCGTTGGTGAATCGGACTCAGGCTGAACTGTTATGGGTGTATTGGCACCAGACCAGTGCTTACAAAACTGAACAGTTTGAAGTGCATATGGAATCCGATTGATAAATAATGTATCGTTTGCATTGTCCTCAATAAAGCCGTGTGTCTTATCCAAGAATTTACGCGGGGTTGATCGAATACTGAGCGCCGTTCGCAATTGTATATCCCGTACAATGTCCCCATAATTGACTTCAAAATTATCACGTTTTATGGTTCCCGTAAATGACACTGGGAGACCAGTTAAACTATTTGCAGGACACGTATTCCCTGACATATCTACTTATCAAGTGCGGCCCTTTTTGCAAGGCCCGTACGTCCCGCGCATATGACTATTAGAGGATGCCAGGGATATATTTGGGGCCGTCCATACGGTAAATATGGACCTTACCAGCATTTCCTGTGCCAAATGTGCTGACCTGCTCGCCGGTCATCAGCTCCTCACAGCCTGTATCGTCCATACAATCCCGCTTCTTGAAACTGACAGGCACGGGAACAGGGTTGTACGTGTCGGTGCGCGTGTAATAGTTCCAGCGGTCCGTGGAAGTAGCTGTGCGGCGGCCATAAAGTGGGAGCACTTGGCCATCCGGGAGAGTCATTATGCCGACGCTCTGGAAACGCTCTGGAAGACCTTGTGTGGGAATGTTGATGGGAATAGGTGCCAGACCTCCACGGGGTGGGAACTCAGGCCCATTAAAGTAACTCCGTAGGGGCTGTGGGGCACGCATATAACGGTCATCTCCGTTGTTTGTTTGAATGACTATAGGCGGGGCGGGAGCGGGAGGAGCAAGTAGGGATGTCGGGGCAGGACGCTGAGGAGGTGGTGCATAGACTGGTGTGGGATTACGACCAGTATCCCGTAGAACGACTATTAGAAGTAGTACAAGGATGACGGCGGCGAGTCCGAAGAACAAGAGGTTGTTGGATAGACAGAATGTGCCGGCGGGGCATGTGTCGTCGGATGCGGCTCCGCCACGCATTGGAGGAGCATGTGGCGCGGAGCTGCCGCCACCGCCACCGCCACCACCACCACGCATACGGATTTTGGGCTTGATTCCTTTCTTCATCTCTGTTTACAATTAGCATTTGACGCAACACATCCTAAATGTAAATTTATGAGGGGGTTTATTGATATGTAATTATATAGTCATATAACTATTTACTTATTACCAAAGAGCCCCTGGAAACTCTGGAGCATTCCTGCGCCGTCCTGGAGAATGGGCTTCATGGATGAAATCATGCTCATAAGGGACTTCTGGGTCTCCAGGAGCTTCTGAGTGTCCTGGGTAAGTGCCTCCACCTGGCCAGGATTGAGCCCACCGAGCGCGCGCATAATTGTCGTGCCGGCATCAATGTGGGGGCCGGCCTTGCCCTCACCAGGGAGCTGACCGAGCTTGAAGAGACCAGGGGGCTCAGTGGCGCTATCTTGACCATCAAAAGACTCTATGTCACCCGTGAAACCTGCGACGGTGGGCTGGAGAGCTGTACCAACGGTGGTCTGAGGTGCCATCTGGGGGGCTGCGAGCGTTGAAGTAACCTGCTGACCAACAGGGGCTGCAATTGCACCACCTGGTGCCATTGTCTGAGGGGCAGTGGGTGGAGCACCAGCAACAGGGGCCGCATTTACACCGAGCGCCTTTGCAGTAGCCCCCATCATCTGCTGAGAACCACTCATCGCACCTGCAACGGCACCTGCACCGCCGGCTGCCGAAGGAGCCGCTCCAGTTGTGCTAACTATTGCCATTGTGGGCATAGAAGCTGTAGGACTGGCCATCGGGACCTGTATCATAGAACCAGATACACCAGGAGCTGCTGCTGCACCCATACCAGCAAGTGTGGAAGTGACCGCCTGAGTCCCCGTGCCAACCGCTGCGTTTCCTACCATCGCCGAAAGAGCTGCCATTCCTGAAGGGGCAGCAGGAGTTGTACTCACCTGTGTAATAGTACTTGTAGGGAGAGCAGCTGGACCCGGTGCAGATGTTGTGGTAGCACCGGTAGTAGGCATACCTCCTGCTCCCATAGATGTGGTAGCACCAGAGCTAACACCTGATGTCGTGCTTACCATCTCGCCTTCAAACCCCTCTAATAGTGCTCCATTGAGCTTCATCCCTGCAAACCCTTCTATCTTCTTCTCACCGGCGTGCATCTTGGCAATCCGCTCCACAACCGCCGGCGCCCCCTTTGCCTCACCTACAGGTGCAGCATTTGCAAACTTCTCCACCCACTTTGCCTGTACAAGGGGCAATACATACTTAATTGCTATACCACTGAGCACCATGGATGCCATAGCAAGCTCCAAATTGCTGTCCATACTGAACGAAATGAGACCTACGGAAAATGCACCCATAAGTCCCACAAGTCCAAGGGCCTTTGTGGCCCACAATAAGAAGACCACAAATACACTTACTGCAAATGTCCTAGCGGCCACCTTCACACTCATTCTGACTAGAGTCGGCAAATTAGTGCGAGGGGCTTATTAAGGTGCCACCAGTGGCACCAATACTCGTTGAAGTACCCAGAAGAAGAGACCCGCAGACAACGACTTCACAAGAAGACCAATCGTAGTCGGGTCACCACCCACCCGTAATAGTCGGGGGAAGTAGAGCCCAATCATCGTATTTACAAACGGAAGGCTCACTAAAAAGACTATTATGGCGACAAGTAGGGGTGTCTTCATTTCGCGAAGAACACCCTTCTTGGATGATTTCAACCAGCCGTCCTCAGGTGGAGGTGGTGAGGGGGGGACCGGAGCGCCACCACCAGGATAATAAGGGGCACCCATCATTCCTGGAGGGCCAAATTGGCCTTGATTTGGCAAGAGAGAAGCGAAATCTGCCGGGTTTGGATGCTGTCCTCCAATGATATGCGCTGTAGGAGGCTGGTTGTCCATAGAGTACTGCATCATCGTATTTGGATTTGGGTCGTTCATCACAGGCATTGCGCGGGCCGAAGGGGCCGGAGGTAGGGCCTGTTGTGCAGGCATCATTTGATTTCCACCCCCTGATGTATTCATATCCGCCAAGATTTGCTGAACAAGGTCACCGTCGTTGTTTGTCGGCCCCTTGGAGTCTAAGTCCGTTAAAAGAGTACCAGCTGCGCTCATTTTGCCTTAGGCGCGTATGAAAAAGAGGGCTTTCTTAGCGCGTGGCGGCTGAACCCTTGAATGACTCTACAATATTTCCTGCACATTCCGCCGTGGCTGTTTGGAATTTGTAGCATTTGTCCTTGATTTTATACACGGCGTCTTTCACTTCACTCACGGGTGGTGCTTTGATGCGTTTGCAATCATCCCCCTTACAGTCTCCGCCGCCGAGAATCACAATAAGTCCCAGGCCCACGAAGAAGCTAAATAAATACCCGAATTTCGGATTTCGTATATAGTCTGCCAACATCTCTAGATTTACTGGCGGTTGTATTTTCGGGCGCCCGTATTTTGGATTTATAACAACCACATGTAGTAGATGTTATTTAACCCAGCAGTATTTCTATTAGGACTTGGTGCGGGCATATTTCTAGTGTGTATGATGCGCCCGGAACAAAAAGTCGTTGTGCGTTATCCTACACCTGAAAATGTAGGAAATACGACCTACCGTGATGGCAACTCCGTGTGCTACAAATACACGTCTGAGGAGGTGAGCTGTGATGCCGAGAAGAGCAAGGTGCGCGAGTACCCTGTACAATAAGGGTGCGTTCCATCCACTGAAGGCATTAGGCCCTACATACGCACCGCCTTTTCCAAGCAGAATAAATACTCCTTAATTGGCGTGTCAGCATTATATTCAAATGACTTAAATCGCTTGTAGTCCCGCTCTACCACTGATGCAGTACCATACTTTCCCATAATCTCCAGCATTTTCTCTTTACTTAACAGACTTTCGCTATTATAAGATATAAAGAGCCAGCGAGTACGCAAATCGCGACATAGTGACTCAAATGCAGCGGTGACAGGTGCGCCTTTTTTGCAAAACGGTGATAAGAAACAGTCTGTGGGAATTCCCGTTTTCCCTTTTAGGGTGGGCTCAGACATCAACGCTGTTGGCGTTTTAGCGATAATATTCAACGGAAAGTAGTTCTTTGAATATTGACGCTCATTGTATGGTGGGTCAAGATATACAATATCTGCATCTACTTGCCCAATTAGGTCTGCAGACAATACATCTGCATTGTGTGCCCGCGAACCACTCACGGCTTGAACTGTTAAGGTGTGAATAGGGGCCAACTTCAGGGTCTTCTTAGCTTTGTCCTTGAATTCTTTCAAGAAGCACCCATATACTGCAGGTACATTGCTAACTGCATCAGCACTAATCAGAAGGGACGCTAATAGGAATTTATATTCATCTTCTGTAACCTGTCCTGCTAGTTCTTCAATTGCTGCACGAAGATAATCAATCCGTTGTGCATTGTCAATTGTGAAGAATTTACGGGCGGCTGCACCGTGAGGACTATAATTGGTTGTGACGTAGCCGGTTGTCGCCGTATATGTGCGAGCGTCTAGTGCTGAATTTAGACGGGCAATTGTGTCACGACATCTGTCTGTATAAGTTGAACAAGTAAATGCGTGAGCAATAATAGAGCTGTAAAGCTCTGCATCATTTGACTGTACAACCGCGCCAGCCTTGCGGAAATGATAAGATACTATGCCAGTTCCTGCAAACAAGTCGGCAACACGTTTGCCTTGGAATGATGTCCAGCCAGTTTTCTCTTGAATGGTTGCCGATAACCACTCTAGTAGCTGATATTTGGAACCAATGTAATTAAGACGACTGATTTTCTCAGGTTGAGGTTCTGTTGGCGCGGATGTAGCCTGGGCTTCCAGTGCCCTGAGTGACGTTTTTAGCTTGATTCGCTTCGGGGTTGCAGTGGTGCTCATTTGTTGTGGTGCTATTTAATATAGGGAAACAACTTCTCAATTTTATGTTGTGCGCATTGTTGATATATTAAAAATGGACCCGCCCCTTATTAGCAAAATGTCCTATAATAGCCCCCTCACGTGCCTTGGCAGTCTGCTCTGCATACGCTCCTGCACTAATGACCCGCTCCTCAATCGCGCCTGCATCTTCATATGCGGCCACGATTTCAGGGTCATCACCGCCCGTTTGCTCGCTGCGCAACCGCTTTCGCACCGACATCAAAATCTTACCGTATTTGTTCTCCCCGCGCCACTTCGCAGAATCCAGGAGGTCCTTGTTGTCCAGCGCTAAACCAATGCCATCCACCTTCTCTGCCGAATCAGCCAGCACAATCGTCGCGTCACCCGTCCCTAATAGTTGCTCACGCAGCTCACTATGCTGGCGGAACTTCTGGTACGTGGCTTCCTCCAGAGTCTCCAGGCGTAACTTGTTCTCCCACTCATCCAATCGTGGAGATGCTGCCCCGTGAGTTTCCGATATGGATTTTGGAATAATCCCATTGGCCTTTGTGCGCATTGTACGCGGCGCACGTGTTTTCATAATCTCGGTTCGCAAGTCGTCATAATGAAACCGGCGTGCCTTCTCAGCTGCAACTGCCTGCTCTATTGTGTAATACTTCACACGGTCCATTGTAAATTCCACAGGGTAGAATGTGCTCAAGAAGCCATATTCGTTGTCGCTTGGGTTTGCATATGCAATAATCTTCTTGTGTTTTGCCACATCGGTCATAAATGCACGCTTACGGGCCGCACCACCGTCCTGTGTGTCATCATCAGGGATTCCACCACCAGCCAATGTCGCTTCAGCAGTCTCTTCGGGTGAAGGAACAACCTCTTCAGGGGCTGGAATGCGTTCTTGACCCACACGGGCGTACTCCGTTTGGAGTGAATATGCACGACGGCGAACAAATCCAACATTATGTAACACCCTCTGACCGTGCTCTTTCTTGAATAATACACTCTGAACAGGCACGGACTCTTTTATTACTACTGTCTGAAGTTCAAACTGGCGCTTACTCCGTTGCATATCAAGTTGTTGTACAGCTGCATTTGCGAGTGTGACTTGTAAGGGTGTGCCAGAGCCGGCTTGGTAGGCTTGGTAGGCCTCGCGAAGTGCATCCACCGCCGTATCATACTGGCCTTCTAATGCGCGCACTTCCTCAAACCGCGTGGCATCTAATTGTGCCAAGTCTTCGGCTGTTGGCGGATAATAAGGAGGAATTGTATAGACTTTTTCTATCCGGCCTTCGGGTGTCTTCAACACAAGATTACCGCGTGCATCAAATTCATATAAACGGGGCTTTTTCACACGTCGTTCGTAAAATATACGCAGCTGGTCTGACGTCGGTATAATTCCATCAGGAGTCACAATCGGCTCTTCTTCTGCTGGCAGCTCCTCTGGGGCGGCTGTTAGGGTAGCGAGTTGGGCTGCTGCCGTTGCAACGGGGGTGGCTATAGGAGCAACTCCTGTTGCACCTGTCCTACGAATAATTTTACGTGTTCCTGGTGCAACACTTGCAACAGGCGCAGTAGGAGGAGGTGCAATAGGGGGAGCCATAGTGATAGGAACTGGTGGAGCTGGGGAAGCTTCGGTAGTAGGCATGCGCCTTATTATTTTCCTTGATACAGGCGGGTTAGCAGGATCCATCTATGCTTTTCCACCATTGTTTTTTTCGTGTATAGCCCCAGAGTGATGCAAGCAGAACAACGCCCGGTAAGTCGTAAAGGACGCAGTGCAATCTTATATGGCCTTGCCTTAGCGCTCGGCGTATGTATGGCCGTTGCAGGATTTCTTGTAACGGACTACAAATTTATCATACTTCCATTACTTGGATTTGGGATGTCACTCGGATTCAATGTATTGACCCAATATAGTGTTTGCAATCGTGTCAAAATCTCTCAGACTATCACACTCGCAAACTTTGCCTTAGTTGGGACTCTACTAGCCATCACACTCCAACGGTACATTGGAGCCCTCTCATCTCCCATACGCTCTCTCTTCCCACGCCAGCCAGATGAGTTTATTGACCAGTTTAGTGCAGCATTCTACTTATTCTGGGCCGGTGCATATGCGCATATTGCGGCCGGGGGTTTCTTACAAACATGCCCAAGCGCCACTTAATTGTCCTCTCCCACACCTTCTATTTCAATTCCTGTAGGAGGCGCTTCACCTACATATACATAGCGCGGCACACCCTTCTTTGCACTTGCCGTATTCAAAATATAATACCCTTCAAGGGGCTCACCGTCCTCAACATTTGCTACGCTACTGGCACGTTTTGAGTTACGAACGACCGGCCCACCACGACGCTTACGAAGCGGGTATTCGGCATCTAATTGGACAGCCTGTTGGTGCCCACCAGAGCCAAATGCATCTGTCAGCAACAAGACTATTAGGTAAGATATGATGGCCCAGAGTATGGCCGCCATCCAAAGTGGCATCCACGTGTAATCGTCTGGATTGCGACCAATCCCGAATTCCTTCCACGTGCCGTCGGGGCGGAACATAAGCGCCGGTTTGAAATACAGGACGGTTGCTGCACCAGCCAAATATAAGAGCCCACTGAATAATAATAACTTCATCTGCACACCTAACTGTTTTCTACTTGGATTTACTGTGGGCTCTGCTTTACTCATCTTCGCCCTCGCCGGCACCCATCTGTCCTATATCATAGCCATCACTGTAGTTATTATAGCCACCGTCGCCGTCACGACCAATCATCGCTTCATAGTTTTCCATTGAAATACCCTCCACACCAGAGCTGCCGGCCATACCCATTAAAATGCGCTCTTGCTGCTCTTGGTCCCAGCGTGCGGCATCGTACTTGTAAATCACAGTGGAACCACCGACAGCGTAGCGACCCATACGAATGTTCTTTTGGATTGCGTCCAGCTGCTTTTCATCGTCAGTCATCTTTTTCACGGTTTCAATGAAAAGCTCCGTTTCCTGCTCAATACGGGCCTGGATGAAATTGCGGATTTCCTCGGAATTCATTGTAAGTTGCTCCTTGCCAAAGCGATTGATTACCTCAATCAACACAGACGCAAGTAGTGTAGCCGACGTATCATAACGTGAAGTTGGTTCCGCATCAGGTGGAAGCTCATTTGGATTGAGTAAATCAGCGGTGGTCTTCAAAAACAAATACTGGGTCAAATACTTCAAAATCTCGCCGCCACCAGGAACGTTGTCAGCATTTAGCTCCAAAATACCCTTATAGTCCGCACACAGGCGCTCCACATAATATGTCAGCTTTGCCCGTGCAAATTTGTGTTTGTCGAGTGTAAATTGCTCACGGAATTTTGTAAATACAGTTTGATTGTCGTCTATCATAGTCTTCAATGAACCATAATGCTCTGTAGATAACTGAAGTGTTTCACTAATGCGAGTGTATGCACTGGGGTCACGCTGAGTCAAAATACGTTGCAGTGGTACAATAAAATGCGATTGCATCACTTCTTTGAAATCATAGGTCTCAAGTGCAAGTAAATCATTCAAGAATTTCTCAAACTTGTCCTGGTCTGACTGACGAGTCAAATATCGTGCAACTGTGCCTAAAATATACTCACGAGCATTTCGCGCAATCGTAGAGATTTCCCCAACGGCCGATTCTAGCTCAGCCGCAGTATTTTCAGGTCCATTACGAGATAATGGTGTCAGGCCTGCCAACATGCGGTCTAATATACCAGTTCGCTGTTCATTGTCTCCTACCCACTCAAAGTCAGGGGGTGGTGACAGCGTCGCTAATTCAGCGATCCGCTCATAGCCTGATACGGGTGCTGGCATTGTGAAAGGATCCACAGCATTTGCTAAATGGCTGGCATCTAGAATTTTCTGGAAGAACTCTGCTGTAATAGTGATTCCCTGCTCAGCAAACATAGCATTGGCCTCTTGCTGGGCCAACCGCAACTCTTCATCACGTCGTGCCTTCTCCTCGCCAGCCTGCTTCTTGTCCATACCTGTTGTCTGAATGTAGTCCTTGACAGCAAACAGACTTTCAGGGAATTGGAACTTACAGTGCGTACATTTATGGGTAAATCCGAGCTCGTGCGGGCGACCAATATTTGGCCCACTGGCACACACATTCAAGAACATACGATAATAGAGCTGGTCAGGTGCCTCTGCGGTGATGACTTTTAGAGGGCGCGGTGCAAAGTGCTGCATCATCCGTGTGCCAGTCGCTACTGTGCGAATTGTGCGACGTGGGAGCTTGGGCAGATCATCAATAGAACGCCAAAATGCACCTGGGTCCTCCAGGGGTGCAAAGCAGCACACAGTCTCTGCAATTGGATTTCCACGGGCAATTTTCCCCGTCTTAATTGCCTGTCTGTGACCAATTTGGATATAGAGGTCCGCACGTGCTGTCGGATCGGCTGATTCAGCGACCACAGGATTCTCCGCGGCCTCCTCAGGGGTCAGCACAACCTGACGCGGCAAGAAGCTAGGTGGAATTGTGTCCTTAATGACCTTGCTCACTTCGCCGGCTGTTCCCGCAGCGGCACCATACACCTCACGTATGTATGACCGCTTTGTTGTAAGGGCGTAGGTCGTTGTTGGCATACGCATAATGTAATTCTCCAACATTGTCTCAATCTGCATCTGAATGCGCCCAATGCGTCGCACATCGTCGGCATCATCGTGCCACTTGGACAGTGCAAACGGAGACGCCATCATTGACTCCTCCATTTTCATATCCGTGGGACGAATGGACGACACCACGCACGCTATGTACTCAATACCCGATTTGTCCTCAGGGGCGCCCAACGGATACCCACCATATGTTGGCTTGCAACCGGCCACACTAGGAAATATCATATACCCAGGAATCGCCGTTTGCACCTCTAATAGTATATATGCGGCAATAGAGCCAATCTGCCAGCGGCTAATACGAGTGTCATAGTCCATAATTTCGCGCGCATCACGGACTCCCTCTGCAGCTCGTGTTTGACGACCAGCAAGTGCCCGTTTCACTTTCTCTGTATAAACTTCACGAGTAGGGTGCTGATTGATGATAGATTTCACACCCTCCAGGATTTTATCTAAGCGCTCACGAGGGAAACGGATTCCAAGACGGTCTGTGATTTGACGCAAAATCAAATACAAATATTTGTCGTCCGCGTCCTTGAATACCTCTGTATTTGTCGTCGCCTGTCCCATTGCAGTCGCCAAAATATCATCCACCTCGTCCGTTTCTAGCGCAGTGTCCGCCTCTAGGACCGCTCGCCCCATCATCGGCCGCCCCTCATCGTCAAACTCCAGGTTTGTGTCATAGGCCAGCTCACGAATCGGCTGACCACAGTTACGACACTGGTAAAGGCCTGATACTAGGGGTCCATTAAACTTCAATAAAAGCTCTTTATTGAAAATATCTTTCTCACGTGGGTTAAACTTGATTTTGGCCATAAGGACTTCATGGAGACACACCAAATTCTGTTTGCACACATTACAGGAAATCCAGTTCTCATTGCGGCTTCCTTGGAATTTGGCTATGAATTTCAAGAATGCGGCCAAGCGCTCTGTGTCATCGTCAATACGGCGCACCTTGGCCAATAGCTCTACGTGCTTACATGTATTGGGTACAGGCGCTTCACCCTTGTTCATCATAAGAATACGAAGACGCATTGCTGACTCCAGGGATTTAATGAACGCTGAGCGCCGTGCCTTGAATTGCTCATTCGCCATTGTGGCTGCCTGTCCGCCGGCAATGGCTAGGAACAGGTCAGGCTGATGTGTCACAAGTGCAATGATTTGTGCAATGTCAGACTCGGCCATCATTGGTGCTGTTAGCTCCAGGTCACGGAGCACACCCTGAAGTGTAGGATTTGACCGCGCGGCCTCCAATGGGCCAATTGATGCGACCTCCTGACCATCCTTAAAAGAGTTCCCAAATACTGGCACGTAGGCGGGTGTAGAGGCGTTGGCCGCAAACTCCTCTAACTGCGAACGGAGCGTATTTATATACACTTGTAGGGCGTTTTGCGTACTAGCGAGCTTGGCCATAAGAACCTCATAGATTTGCTTACTGTATTCGTATTTGTCCAGGCCAAACTGACGCATGATAAACTGGAATCCGCCAGGACCGAGCGCGCCGAATTTAATCCCTTTCAAGTAATCCGCCACAGGAATATTTCCAAGTGTATTTCCGTCAATTCCAAGAGCCAGGATTTTATTAGAAGAAGGGCTATCTTCTATTGAGCCAAGAGCTGCCAATAGCTGCTTGAGTGTCATAAACGCGCGATGCGAGTATTCTACATCACGTGCTAATAGCCCAGACCGCTTGCTTCCTAATACAGGTGTTGTGAGAAGGGGGAAAAGAATGTAGGATTTCACGGGTGCAAACTCGCCCACTAATAGTAACTCACGCTGGCGCTTCTTGTCCAGCCTATATGTTGCTTTTAGGGCGCGCTCAAGACTGAATCCAATTTCCACAGGAGTCAGCATAGGGGGTGCGCGACCAAATGGACGGCGCTCACCGACATCGATTTTCACACCAATAACAGGTTTTGATTCAAGGTCAGGGATTTCTAAACGGAAAAACTCCGTGTCATCTTTGGCCTGCCATTGGTCCGCGTCTGTTGCATCGGCGCTCCACGGGCGTGCATAGCGATTCAGGTAGTTAAACATATGAATCCAATATCCCTCCGTAATAGCCGTTCGTGATGCTTGCGCGCCACCTGCACCCTTTGCTGTAGAGGCAGTTACATCGTGTTTGAGTGCATCGTGCCAATTGATACGTTCATTTTCCCAGCTTTTAATGACGAGTCCTGCTGTATCATACTCGGTCGCAGTATCATCACGATCTGCAAGCGCTGCAATTACATCCACATCGTCGCGCGTTTTGTAGGCTTCCTTCATAACTTGTAACACAGGGCGGCCAAGTGGCACCGTCTGCTCTGCAAACAAGTCTATTAGGGTACCTGGTGTGGTAGGATTCATTCCAATAGGGCGCTTGTATTCAGAGTCATCCGAATAACGGACCGTTTCGGCCTTGAGTCCGCTGAACATTTCAGTCATTGCGCGGACCTTGCGGAGTTCATTGGGATTTTTGCGCTGCTTTTCGGTGAGCATTTCCAGAAAATCTTGAAGGGCGTCGGCTTTTTGGACGAAATCAGGATATGTTTGTTCGGACTCAGGGATGTCCTCTATTTCCAGTAATTCAGGAACAACGACGGTTCCGAGAAATGTGATGCCTTCCACAAATTCAGGGGCCTCAAATTCTTCGCCGTCGGCAGCGGCTGATTCCTCCTCCTCGGCCGGCTCCTCGT
>JACCDO010420824.1_pt1 | contig 15052 bp, 12 predicted proteins | sample 7446101 | NCBI WGS metagenome assembly JACCDO01 (sample SAMN15323440, study PRJNA562643) | freshwater metagenome | isolation source: river surface water | place: USA:Blue River Watershed | collected 2017-08-16
ATCTCTAGGTTCAAGTCACTATTACTCGACTCAATCTTGGATGCCATGTGATGACCGAGCATCTTGGATGCGTACGCAGTAGCAGAGAAGGTGAGCTGACCAATAGAGGTGATAAAGCCGTGGTTGTCGACACCTAGGTAAGTAAGTGAGTAAGCAAATGAGTGAGTAAGTGAGTAAGTAGATGAGTACCGGAAGAGAAGGACAGGTCACTCTGGGCCTTGTTCTTTGCCAGGACAAACGCCACAATATCGAGTTCGCCGTCGTTTTCAGGGATGACAAACTGGGCGGGATTCAAGAAAACGCGGCAGGTGCCTTTGTCCTTCTTCAAATCTTCCATTTGCCGTGCAAATAATACTATGCCTAAAACGGAAGAAGTGAGTAAGTAAGTAAGTGAGTAAGTGAGTGAGTGAGTAAGTGAGTGAGTGGTCACAAACCTAGTTTTTGATACAACACTTCCGATAGAGCGGCAAATTGCACGCCTTCAAACATGTCCGCGAGTGTAGTGGAGTAGATCTCCCAGTCACAACCTCGCTGATACTCTCCTACCCACGTGCCGGTCTCATCATCATCAACATTTTCTGTTTCACTTTTCACTTTACCGGTGTCGTCATCCTCGTCGTCATCCGCGAAGGACGTCAATAGGTTCATAATCAATGTGTTCACACCTATATGATTAGTGAGTGAGTGAGTGAGTGAGTGAGTAAGTGAGTAAGTGAGTGAGTAGAAACCTGGAAACAATATCGCCTTGGCAATAACACCTAACTTGATCTCGTTCAAACAAACAACCAAGTTATCATCATTGAACTCATCACCCTTCTCACCACCTATCAAGTGCCGCTTATTCTCAGGTCTGATCATTTGCATACAGAATAGCGGGTTGGCGTTAGGGTCAACCTGCAGGTAGCGCTTGATACTGAACTGCTGCAGAATAGTCTTCGAGTCTTCTTGGTCGGGATTCGTGCTGAACTTGTTGGTCATAATGAAGACAGCTAAAGCCATCTCAACTTTGGCACGCGATAGATCCTTCTCGATGAGAGCCGAGCCCTCCAAGTAAGTAATCTGCAGGGAATAGAGAGGGTCGCGCAGCAACATAATCATGTCGAAGGAAGGAGGTGTTGGTTGTAGTATTACCGCGTGTAAGTTAGTAGAATCGTGATCTTCGTGGAATAATTCAGCAAAGAATTCCCCTAACGAAGCGGATTTCAGCTCACCACAAATAACTACGTGGGTGTTATTGACACCTTTCGGACTGAAGTGAAGACGAGCATAGAAGGATTGCAGCGCCATCTTATCGATCAACTCATTCGTCATCTTTGGAATAGATACGACTGCAAATGCTATCATTAACATGGTAGCAAAGCGTCCTAAAATTGTAGATGGTGAGATATCACCGTATCCCACCGTTGCAGTAGTAATCCAGCACCAATATGTCCATGTATGAAACGGTAATGGTTGTAGATGCAACTCAAGGTAGAGAATCAACGCAGAGTTGAATAGGATCATAATTACTAGTGTCAACGCCATTTCTCCCAGACAGCGATCAACTTCGTCTTCAATAAGCAATAACCGTTTCCGAATACGCAATGCACGCAAGACTCTAGTGGTAGTCAAGGCGCAGAGAATATATACAATACCGTCTTTAGTATTATTGATATCTGGGTATGACACGCATGGAGTGATTTGTTGCACCCAAATGGGAATAACTGTCATCAGATCAACCATTGAAAAGAATGACTGGAAAAATAGGATTTTGTGGTCAGCGATAAGAAATGATAGAATCCAATCGAACGTGAAGATGGACGCCAAGATAACCTCAATTTTAGATAAATATCGTAGTTCTCGGTGACCAGATTCTGTGTTCTCATCGATATATGTAGTGTAAATGAATTGAAAAGGCGATAATATACTCAAGCACAACAAGCAAAATTGATATGTTCTTCCTATAGTAGTTGTAGACAAGAATTTTTTTGTTCCCATACGAAACTTTTCATATGTATCAACATCATCTTTCTCTAACTCCTGAGTAGGTAAAAAAGTGACAAGGTGAGTGAATGTGATATTGAGAACATGATTTGCTATATACCTTCTTAGATTCAGTCAATTTGTCACCAAATTTTTCACTTAATCCACGATTAAGTCCTCCCCCAGGAAATCCTCCTGATGGATTAGATCCCGATGCGCTCCGACCAGAGTTCATCGGTGAGCCCCCCATACGGGCGCTGAACTGCTGTAGTTGTGCAAGCTGATCGGGTTGCATCATCGCTGATATACATATATTTTTTTGTGTTATAACTGATCTTTTTTTCCTAGGACCGGTCCTTAAACCAGTGAACAGTTCATGGATTTATATATTTATTAGTGAGAATAAGCAGCAAACACTAAGATAGAAGTGCTAAGAGCGTGGTTTCACTACTCACACGATGTTTTGAAGACTTTCGTGTACCTAAAATAGATTAAGAATAATGTTAACATACCAAACTGTAACTCAACCAGCTTCGCATCGAGCAGCGCCTCGTTAGTTAACAGCAATCGTTACTAATTCACAATAACAAACCCTAAGATACCGTTCTGCTGCATGTTCTGCTTCAGAATTCTTCAAAAAAAGTATAGAAAAAAATATGAAATTAGTAAATTTGACGAAGAATTTGCCTTTAAGTCGGCGTCTTGGGCTACAAAGTCTCCGCGCAGCGCCTAGACACACAGGGCTGCGCCCGAATATCCATTTGTCATTGAATGACATGTCTTATCAGCGTGCAGGATTTCACTCTTACATACGTGTTGCATTCGATACAATTGATGGGTTTTTGTTAAATAAACAAGTTCCAAAAGGCTTTGGAAAATTCTATCCTGAAGGTAACACACCTGCTAATGCAGAGCAACAAGCTAATACCTCAACACCAGGAACAACTGATAAATCAGGAGTTAGTGAGAAGACAAGTACAAATAAATTTAATACAAAAAAGAAAGATACAAATAAGAAGTCTGGTGGTGGAGGTGGTGGTAATGGGAATAAACCGCCTGAATTCAATATGAACACTGCTGGTATCATGTTACTTATCTCATTAACATTAGTATTATATAATTTTAATAATAAAAATGTTGGAAAAGGACAAGAAATAAGTTGGAAAGATTTTGAGACACAGTTGCTGTCAAGTGGGCAAGTAGACAAGATAATAATTGCAAATAAACGTTACGCGAAGATTTCTCTGAAGAAGCATGTAGAAATTGATCAAAATAAAACAAATGATTACATGGGTGCACAAGGAATGCATAGTGAACGAGGTAGTAGTAGTGACAATGCGTTCTTGGAACCTGGTTGGTCTGATCAAATTAAAAACGACGAAGAACTCAATAACTTGCAGCGTAACAGCAGCATGAATGAGAGTAACATCTTGGACTCATTGAAGAAGTACTCGCGTGTTAGTCAACCACCAAACAAGATGGGTTACACACCATACTATTTCAATATTGGGTCAGTTGAATCATTCGAAAAGAAGCTGGAAGATGCGCAGAAAGGCCTGGGCATCGAGTCGCGGGACTACATCCCTGTGATGTATGTCGAAGAATCTAATTTTCTTGGTGAATTTATTGGATTTTTACCTAATTTAATACTTATTGGTGCCTATTTCTTGTTGATGCGCGGCTCTGGAGGAGGAGTCGGTGGCGCCGGAGGCTCCAATATCTTTAGTGTTGGCAAAACTAACGCTAAAATGATTCAAAAAGAAATGGTAACGGTCAACTTCGCCGACGTGGCAGGTTGCGATGAAGCCAAGAAGGAAATTATGGAATTTGTTGAATTTTTAAAAAATCCGAAGAAATTTACTGATTTAGGTGCTAAAATCCCTAAAGGTGCTCTCATCTGTGGCCCACCTGGAACCGGTAAGACGTTGCTAGCCAAGGCGACAGCTGGCGAGGCAAATGTCCCATTCTTCTCACTTGCGGGATCTGATTTCGTAGAAATGTTTGTTGGTGTGGGTCCATCCCGTGTTAGGGATTTGTTCAAACAAGCCCGCGCTAATTCACCATGTATAATTTTTATTGATGAGATTGATGCCGTTGGACGCAAAAGACAAAAAGGTGGATTTAGTGGTGGTAATGATGAACGAGAAAGTACTTTGAATCAACTTCTAGTTGAGATGGATGGCTTCGACCCTAACTCGTCTATTGTGGTGTTAGCCGGTACAAATCGTTTAGATATTTTAGATTCTGCACTCCTTCGACCTGGTAGATTTGATCGCAAAATAACGGTGGAAAATCCAGATATTAAAGGAAGAAAAGCAATATTTGATGTACATCTTCGTGATATCAACCTAGCCGACAAAGCCGAGACCTACTCATCCCGGTTAGCTGCGCTCACCCCCGGCTTCTCCGGTGCCGACATCGCGAACATATGTAACGAAGCAGCGATTCTTGCCGCAAGACGCAATAAAACAAAAGTTGAATTAGTTGATTTTGAGTCAGCTACTGACCGGGTTATAGGTGGTTTAGCATCGAATAAAATTATGACACCAGAAGAAAGAAGAATTATTGCGTATCACGAGGCAGGTCACGCCATTGCCGGCTGGAATCTCGAGTACGCGGATCCCCTCCTCAAGGTGACAATAGTACCACGTGATAGTGGTGCATTAGGTTTTGCACAATATTTACCAAAAGAAATTGCACTTCGAACTCGTGAACAAATTTTAGATATTGTTTGTATGGCATTAGCTGGACGCGCTGCAGAGCAAGTCACCTTCGGCAAGGTAACAACTGGCGCCTCGGATGACTTGCGTAAAGTTACACAAATTGTTTATCAAATGGTTCAAGTATATGGTATGAATGACAAGGTGGGACAGATGTCGTTCCCACGTGAAGAAGGTGCATTTGGACAGTCAGACCGGTTGTATAGCGAGGCAACAGCAGAAGTAATTGACTCCGAAGTAAGAGCTATTATTGATGAAGCATATGCACGAACACTTGCATTAGTAACAGAAAAGAAAGAACAAATAAGATTAGTAGCTGAATTATTATTAGAAAAAGAGACCATAACGAACATGGATATTACCAAGTTGATCGGGGCGAGACCCTACAGCGCTGGCAAGGCCTATGAGCAGTACGTGGAGAATGCATGGGGAGCGGAGACATCGGAGGTTGTGAAGGAGGACGCAGCTCCAGCGGGTGCGACTCCATTAGTGGCTTAATGAGATGTGCCTCCCGGCACACCGCCTTATGTAAGACATTGTATATAAGCACATAAGCACCTTTTCCTGCCTTCTTCCACTCTTCTTACACTGGCTAGCGACCTTTTTAGCTTCCACACCAGGAACCGGAACCTTGCATAATGATCAGTCCTCAGTGAGAAGAAGGATAAGTTAGTGTGGTCAAGATGAACAATATCCGTGGAGTGGAGCAAATCAATGAGCTGGAGCTAAAGCAAGGTATACATGGCGGCATGCCTGGGTCGTGGCATCACCGTTATAAAGATAGTGCTTGGGTTTATTTAGGAGGACTGCCGTATGAGCTTACAGAAGGAGATATCATCTGTTTCATGTCGCAATGGGGAGAGGTAGAAGATATCAACCTCTGCAGAGACGAAGCTACAAATAAATCATTAGGATTCTGTTTTGTGAAGTATGAAAATCAACGAAGTACTATACTAGCAGTAGATAATTTTAATGGAATGAAATTAATTGGTAGAATAATACGATGTGATCATGTCGATAAATACAAACTGCCAAAACAGATAAGAGAAAAAGAAGAAGAAATGATAACAATTGACCCCAATAGCGTTATTGATATCGGACCTGGTCATGCATACAAAGAAAAAGAATTAGCAAATGATTTCAACATAGAAAAAGGTGTTAATCTTTGGAACAACGAAGTAAGTAAGAAAATTGCAGTCAATACAATAGCAGGATACAAATTGTTGGAAGGAGATGATAGTAGAGGTGATACTAGAGATGATAGCAGCGACAGCAGCGACCGACAACATAACAAGAAACATAAAAAGCATAAGAAAGACGAAAAGAAACATAAAAAGCACAAGAAAGACAGCAAGAAACGTGATCGCGACGACGAAGGAGCTAAAAGCAGTAGTAAATCCGAGCTGAATCCGTTGGAGATTGCGAAGCTGTTGAGTAACAAGAATGTGGTCCCTCCAGCCAGCAGTGGCGGCGCTGCGGTGATGTCTTGGCGAGGCAACAGAGAGTTACAGTAATAACTTCACTAATAATTACAATAAAAGGGATGCGCGAGTAGTATTATTTAATTTTTGGTCGACATTTTGATGCTCACAAACCTAGGCAGCGTCAGTCGGAGACTGCAGTAAGCCAAGAGCAAGAAGCCAAAAGTGATGACTAGGTTCGCAATCAAACTATCCAGCAACGTGAAGTCATTGAAGGTGAGTTGAATCAGTACTTCATCACCGGTATCCGTACAGTATATCGGGTTAGGGCGGTCACAGGTGAACTCCAAACTAGTGAATTCATTGATGACTAACGCTTTGAATGTCCAGCCAATGTAACTGATGTAAGACACCCAATAGCTGCCAGCTGGCAAGCTCTCCAACGAGAGGAAGAAACCACCGGTAAGGATGAAGATGATCAATACTGGGGTGACGATACCGTTGGCATTGTTAGTGTTGCTTGCTACGCAGGAGATGAAATATCCAAGTGACACTGAACACGAAACACTTAGTATCACAAAGCCAAGAAATATAAAAAACTTATCTGCTCTTAGCTGCAATCCCGTGCTGAAGTATACGATGGCGCTGTACAGCATGACTAGGATGACCTGCATCGGTATCTCCACGATAACCCGCCCGATGAAGTACGAACTAAGGTGGTAACTGTTAGCAAAGACTCTTTCTCGTTGGATCAACACACGCTCTTTGCAGAAGCTATCTAGTACACCAATACACGGACCGAAGGCCTGGTTGATAGCAACGAAGAAGAGCAAGCCAATGCGATCTTGAATGGATTGCTGTGAGTAGGACAAATTTTGAAACAATAATGCAATAAGGACAGCAAAGAACATGCAGGTGGTGGCCTTGATGATGACGGAAGGGTAGTCGCGGTAGGTGCTGAGGGCTGAGCGCCAACTGAGAACTAGCAAGTCAGCAAACCAATTGCAACAATTTAGTTGTTTCCTGGTGTAAATACGAGTTGATGGTGGCTCGGAAACCTCCGAACTGTCTGATTTAACCTCAGCTTTCTTCCCCAGCTCCGTGTACCAGTCGCCGGGATCACTCAGGTTTCTATCTTGATCAGTGAGCATGGTGATGAGTTGCCAGTTATTGATCAAATAATCTAGCCGTTGTCTGCTGCCAATCTCTGCTTCAATGGTTCGAACATCACAAGAAATTACGTCAACAAAGAAATCACCTGGATTGTAGAAGACTGGAACCTGGTAACCTGGTGAATGTGAGTAAGTAAGTAAGTTGAGTGAGTAACTGTGTGAACGAATGAGTACCTAGTCGAGTGAAGTACTCCATTGCTCTTGATGCTTTCCCGAAGTAAACGACTCTTCCTTGCGACAACAACATTAAATTATCAAATAACTGGTACCTAAGTGAGTGGGTGAGTGAGTGAGTAAGTAAATGAGTAAGTAAGTGAGTAAGCGAGTGAGTAAGTGAGTAACTTACATTTGACTGGACGGTTGGTGAATCACGGTGATAATTATTCTGTTCTCCTTCGCCATTTCTTTCAAGTTTTGCACGACCATTGCCGCTTGAAAAGAATCTAATCCCGACGTAGGCTCGTCTACAAACAATATCTTGGGCTCATAAATGATTTCCTTAGCAATGCTTGTGCGCTTCCTCTCACCACCTGATATTCCACGGACTGCTTGATTACCAATTATCGTGTCTTTAACATTATACAGATTCAACGTCCTGATAGTTTCATCAACCAACATATCTCGTACTTCATTAGAAATATTTTCGTAATTTATATAAACAGAAAATTGTAAAGTTTCTTTGACTGTAAGATAGTCAAACAGTATCTCATCCTGCATAATATATGACGCTCGAAACGATGAGTAATCGCCCGTATATCTGATGGCTCCAGTCAACTTCGTCCCTTCTAACGCTGGTATTCTGCCTGCCAGCGCGTTCAACAGACTCGTCTTTCCACTTCCACTTGGTCCCATAATACAAGTAAGTTCATTTGCTGCGGCGTAGCCACTTATATCTTGCAGGATACACTTAGTTTTCCCGCCGTATCCAAAGCTATAAGAAATGTTGTCAAACAATAACTGCGCCATCTTCTTCTTCGCTTTGCAATCAACAATCAACGCGGCGACTTCCTCTCTTAAATTTTGAAGAAGAAAGTGTCAAGCAGGGCTCGGGCTAGGATTTTCTCGCCGAAAATTTGAAGTCGAAAAGGAATCGAGTGTGCGAGAAGAAAGAGGTGAATGGATGACTTCGACGAGGACATCCTATGGGAGGATGATCAGGGTGACATCGATGATCATGAGAGCAGTCCAAAGCGACAAAGAGTGGAAGAAACTACGTTATTACCTGTTAGTGCATTGAATGGCGCAGCGCCAGAGAAGAAGCGACCATTAAGAGAGTTCATGCGTGAATTAGATGTGTTTACGGCTCTGTCACTTGCCCGAGCAGGACTTGTTGCAGGAATAAAGCAGGTGATAGCATTGTCCGAAGCATGTAACAGTCAGGAGTTGCAAGCCATATTGCTTTCAATGTGCCCAGAAAGACTTTGCACTGAAAACACGAAAGATTATTCAACAAAACTAGTCACTTGGTTTAATAGTAACTTCTCTCACGTCGATAACGACTCGATAACATCAGACGAGGGAAGAGATGGAAGCGCCAATGCGGAGGATTTATTACGAATTCTGCTTAATCCATACCGTAAGGAAGGTGAGATGTACCGAGGATCAGCTATTCAATTGACACAAATATTCACTGCATTAATGAGAGTAAATGTATTCAACTGTCGCTTCATCATGACTGTGGATACCTGCAGTATGAACCCCGCCGACCATAAGAACATATTGGAAAACATGCACCGACGACGCAACAAGAAGGCAGAGTTCAATTTCAGCACCTTACGCCCCGATTCTGACACCAGTAAAGTGTACTTATTCCACAAGGAGTACCGCATTAGTCCTCGGTTCAAGACAGAAATCGAGCCATCTGCATGGTGTGAGATATGTTATGATGACGAATATGATACTCCAGCATATCGCGCTGGTGCTGCAGCTGCATCCCGTTCTGGTGCTGCGGCTATATCCCGTGCCACTTCTTCCTCATCACCTCATGCTGCAACTACACCCGTAAAATCAAACGAAGTAATAGATCTGTTGGATAGTGACGATGACACTGCAAGCAAATTACCAGTCAAAAGGCCATTGCATTCCCCAACCTCGTCCACTAGTGAGCGCATTACCCCAACACCGACACCGAGTAAGAAATCCCCACCACAGAAGGCGTGCACCTATCCCTGGACCGCGACAGACGTCATCAACGGCTCTTTCGGCGACACCAGGGCTATCGAGCAAAAGCTGGGTCGCCATAAACCTAACAAAGTGTTTCAATATGTTTTTGGAGTCGATCAAAATGGGATTTTAGTTGATGTTTCATACATATACTCATCGCAATCCGACAAGACGATGTGCATCCGCCACCCAGAAGTAGAGTTCCTGGTCAACAAACACAATAACGACCTGGCAAATAGTAACTTCAAGCTTCTTGGGTTGATAGATACGCATCGAATGCAAGTGATGGAGTTCTCGAAGCAATTCGTGGCTTATGACCGTGTCAAGGTGAAAGAAACCGTTCCTACTAGCATTGATGGGTTCAAGAAGCATCCTACTTACGTGTTAGAGTCGCAGATCAACACCCATCAAGCCCTGATCCCTGCTGCCAAGCCACTTGGTAAGTTCAAAGAACAATGTTACTATCGCCGCGAAGATGTCAAGGATTTATTCACTAAATCACAATGGAAATCAAAATATAGGAAGCAAGTCAAAGATAACGAGTTGCCGGTGAAAGAAATCACGCGCAAAGAGAAGGTAGTGGGGCTCTTTGGACCCTGGCAGACCGAGGCCTACCAACGCGAGGTCGTCGTGGATGACATCATACCGGTGAATTCCTTTGGAAATGTCGAGGTATTCGATGGTGATGAGCGCTTCTTACCGGTGGGAACGACTTTACTCACTCAAAATGGCGTTGCTACTGTGGCCAAACAGCTTGGCTTGCCTTGTGCGCAAGCAATTATAGGGTTTAGTGTGAATCGCGGCCATTCGCACCCGACAGCTGGAGGTTACGTTGTCCTCACGAAGCACGTGGACCTGATATTAGACGGACTTCAAACGGTTTTAGTAGACAGAAATGAGAAACAAGAAGAGAAAAAACAGCGAGAAATTGTCACCAAATGGGAGGATATTGTGTATAGATACATCAAATTCAAGGAGCTAATGAGTAAATACTGAATAAATGTGCTTGTTGTAAGTAATGAGACTAGTTTCGAGCGGGGATGCCGCTGTCTTGCAAGTGCTGCTTCACCTGCTCGATCCTCACTTCATTCCGGTGGAATATTCCAGCTGCAAGCGCGGCAAGTACACCGGTTTCTCTAAATACTTCGGAGAAATGTTGCACTGCACCAGCTCCAGAAGACGCAATGACTGGAATACCAACGGCTTGTTGAACGGCGCTCACTAGTGGTATGTCGTAGCCGTTGCCCTGTCCATCCATGTCAATGCAGTTCAACATGATCTCACCAGCACCTAGTAACTCACATACTTTTGCTAATGTGATAGCATCAACATCTCTTGTTTCTCTCCCTCCTTTCACTGTCACTTGCCACCAACAAAACTCTTCGCCATTCGGACCTACTTCACAATCGCGCAACTTGCATACATTTTTACTTGCAAGAGATGAAGCCTCGGCAGCTGGGACATACACACGCTTGGGGTCGATAGAAACAACCACCGCTTGCGCGCCATAATGCTTGGATATTAGCTCGATGCTAGACAGACCACTGAGCACTTTCGTTTGTAAGTACTCTTCCACCGCGTACACGGCATCACCACCTATCGACACCTTGTCAGCACCCGCCCTGAAGTAGCGCGATGCCACATCTAATGCAGAGTAACTAACACCGGTCTGTGGGTCTGTGTACTCTCGTATCCCGCCACCAACCGTTAGCGGGACAAACACGTTCTCCGAGGAATGCTCCAAGACTTGAAGCATCGGCAAATCGTCAATAACACCCTGTCGGAATGAAGTGATATTCAAGAACACTATCTCATCGGCGCCGTCCTCGTAGTATCGCTTGCATAATGCTACTGGTTTCCCTAAATTTCTAACATCTCCTCTACCTCCCGCCGCTTCTTCTCTAACGTCGTACTGATCACCCTTTGTAACTATGAGATCACCAGCATCGTTAGAACGAACATCTAAGCATGCAATGACTCTCTTCACGATACGTGTTGGAGCGGCAGTAGCAAGAGTCGACAGAGTAAGAGGTGGGGCACCAGCTGTTGGATTGCTTATCAAGCCATGTTTGGTTAGAAATGATTCTAATATTGCTAATCCAACTCGACCACTTTTTTCAGGATGAAACTGTGTAGCTACAACATTTCCTTTCTGAATCATACTAATGTACCTCTGAGTCCCGTAATCGGTGACGGTTAACACCCAATCGAGGTTGGTTTCAATGGGTAATGCGCAAAAGGAGTGCACAAAATAAACTTTATCATTATTAATATTAATATTCTCTAAACAGCAGGATGGTTTAACTGCTGTGATCCCATTCCATCCTATTTGAGGAACACTTACATGTTCATCACTACCTTGAAGAAACCTCGTGACCATGCCTGGTATAATACCCAGTCCAACAGCACCAGGTGACTCTTCGCTTCCCTCAAAGAGCGATTGCATTCCTAAACATATACCAAAAAAAGGTTTATCTGCACGTAAATATGCTTTCAATGGCTCTATCCATCCTCGTGTCCGCAGACTCTCCATCGCTTGGCCAAAGCTTCCAACTCCAGGAAATATAATGCAATCCGCAGAAGCGATGTCTTCAGCGCTTTGCAAGTCAATTACTTCAAAATCTAATGACTTAATTGCATTACGCAATGAGCGCACATTGCCAGCACCATAGTCTAGCAGTTGCACCTTTCCGCGACTCATCTAGCTTCTAGCTGCCTAGCTCTTGTGCTTGCTGACTGGATGTTGTGACGTCTTCTTTTTATCGCCCAACACACTTAGATGGCCGCATCCGGTTTTCAAATTGGTTTGATGCCTGCGACCACCGCAGAAGAGAGAGAGAAAGAGAGAGAAAGAAAGAGAGTTGCAGGTAACAATATTTAAGATCTAAAACCAAAGCGCGAGTAGCTAGAGCTAATACTACAATATTTATCGACCGCTCATCGGTAGTGCAATTAGAGTTACTTATTAGTGACGACGGACGTTGTGAGAGGTAAAACGGTAGTAAATGAAGTATTGCATTTATACATAAGAAATGCTACATTGAATGTAACTCGTCGTTGCACGCAGGATGAGGAAGCTGGTCTAAAGCTGCACGTGATCCAGAATAAACTCCCAATAATTAAAATCTATACCTCTCATAACATCAAAAAGCATCAAAATTTGCACTTAGTCGTTTATTAGGTGTGTACCTGGATCGCGTGCAGCTTTAGCTCATCTTCCTCATCCTGCTTTTGGAACTTTAAAAATTCATTTCCACACTCGATGATGCACTCATACATAGCTAAATACGTGCTATAATTTCATACCAAGCTAGTGATAACCAAATCAACAGTTTAAATGTTATTATTCACAGCTCAGATTTGATCACAAAATAGCTGCATGTAAGTGGAACGCAAACTTCCCTCTGCAAGAAAAGGGTGCGCTTAGTCGATAAATAATTCAACTTAAAAATCTATCAGAATACTCTTCATCGCTGCATCTACAAGTGTCTCTTTTCCCCAAGAAATTGTAACGATTTTTAGCAACTAAGTCGTAAAAGCGATCACGAATAGGTAAGGGAATGATGCCTAATATCACTGCAATTGCATACAAACCCGAGTTTGTTTCCTTCATAACTTCTAGTACGGCATTTGACTTGACGTAAAATTGACTATTTGATCTGATATATATAACAGTCGAAATATCATCAGTTTCTTTACCCATTTCACTGAGTGCTTCTTTACCGTAAGACGATTGCAATGCAGCGAATCGCATTACTTTCTTGTTATCTATTTGGAGTAACAGGTCCACCCATTTGTTACAGAACTTACACACACCATCGTACAATATGATGTTATTCCTTATCGTAATTGGTGACGACACCTTGACTGTTGACTGCTGAGAGCGAGAGGCAAAGGATTCAATTGATGTAAACATAACTAATAACCAAATTAAAATGAAATAACAAGAAGATTTCATCGTGAACAGGGCGGGCTATTAGCAAGTCTCTTGTATGATGCTTCTTCTTCTTCTAAACTAATTCCTTTGTTCCACTTGATCACTGCAAACGACTAGTTCTGTCACCTTCCTGACGAGTCATCTTCGCAAATTTTTTGAGCTGACTTTTGTTGGGACCGCATCGTCGTTCCTCAAAGAAATAGATGTATATGTAACGAAGACGAGAGCGCCTAAGCGGCGGCAACTGGGTCGTTACTGCAGTAACTGCCTAACCTGCAATACACAATTAAAAATTGTCTGTTTAAAAAGTGGTTGTTCTCTAGTACCGGTTTTCTTGTTGAGAAAAATTTCCATGACAAAAAAGCCAAGATTTGCAAGATCAAACCACCATTGTGTTGAACCGATAAGGAATAAGCTTGCTTAGCTTACCCAAATCGCCTGTGCTTGCTTAGCTTGTCCAAGTCGCCTGCTACGAAAGGTAGCTACAATGCACTTCCATACGCATTCTTACTATTCTTTCTGTGTGATTTTTCTTGGATACATTGCCTTCTCGACCACATTGAATTGGCTTTACTACAGTCGACGAGATGCCAAACAGTGGAAGATACAAGGTAATATTGGCCACATTGGTCAGTTTTGGGGATATCCGTTATTCAGCGAAAAGCCGAATCGCCATCAATATCACAGGATATTCACTACCATTAACCTCCTGGTAAGTAGCACTTTCGCATTTGTAGCTAGTGAATTGGTTCATTCTGGTAAAAGCTCGTTACAATTTTATAATGATATCAATATTCTTTGGTTGATTGTAGAGGTGGTAATAGCAATTGTATATCAATCAATATGCGAGTACTATTGGCACCGATTACAACATACCAACTATTTCTATCGAACATTTCACAAATACCATCATTATTACAAAGCCCCTGAACCATATGACGATATGATGATCCATCCTATTGAAGCCTTCGGTTACTATTGCATCCTTTTCGGTCCAGTGCTGTTACTGCCGATTCACTTGTACTCGTTTATCATATACATGATCATCATGGGTATGTGTGGCGTTCTAGATCACTCGGGTATTCGCATCACTATTCCCTTTATATACAGTACACTCGATCACGACAAGCACCACTCCGAGGTCAACTATAACTACGCTTTCCCTTTCGTCTTCATGGATGTTCTTCACGGAACTTATCGCGAGTGAGTGAGTAAGTGGAACAAGAGTAGAAGGCGCAATCAAAGTAACAAGTATGTCATTATATAACAATTAAGTCGGTCTTTTCCCCGAGGCTTTGGTGCTTTTGGGTTTCTTCAGTTGCAGCACATCAGTCATAACTTGCTTGATCCTGCCAGCGCGGTTTATCATAGACATCGCCATCGTCCAGGCTAGCACATTGTGCGTGTCGTCGATGCAGTACTCTAGCACCGGCAACCCATTCTTTTTCAAGGTAAAAACCACGTTCCTTTTGCCAGGTTTGATGCGGATGTGGTCGTACTCTTCCAAGTTTATCACAATTTTACACCTATCACCCCATCGCACGTGGATGTACAGGTGGTTATGGATGAGTGAGAGGTACATTTTCTTCATGGGTAGTGGCGTGGTCAGACTAACGGACTTGCTTTTGGTTGCAGCGGTACTCTCCGTAGCTGTGGAGTAGGGATAAACCGCCGCAC
>JACCDO011143514.1_pt1 | contig 15046 bp, 6 predicted proteins | sample 7446101 | NCBI WGS metagenome assembly JACCDO01 (sample SAMN15323440, study PRJNA562643) | freshwater metagenome | isolation source: river surface water | place: USA:Blue River Watershed | collected 2017-08-16
CTCCCGTTCGAAACGGCAATCGGGAGATCGAGGAAGTCAAGGAGTTGACGCAATCCGCGGCGAAATTGTTGCTCCAAGAAGAGAATGTCATCAATGACGCAGCGGAAGCCCATAATAAATCTGCTGAATTGGCGAAAGGCACTGATGGTTATGATGATACCTTTGTAGATGCCAATGACGGCATTATGACCAGGCAGGTAACTACCGTCGGCTCTACCGTGGTCGATGGCGACCCGGATGAGAATAATCGTTATGAATTTGATGAATTTCAGGTCATAATCAAAGACATTGAGGTCTTCATGACGTCTCATACCGATGCCATTTTCACCAGGCATTTGGCAGTGCGGGACGTGGACATCAGCAACACGGAAGGCTTGATTGATCGCTTTGATGTATCTATTGACGTTAGTGTATCAGTGATACTTTACGATGCGAAAACACCTCGCATTTATCTAGCCGTTGAGTTTCCTGAGATAAACGTCCGTCTATCAGATGCCAAGCTGGTTCGATTGGCTACGTTCGCAAATCGATTAAGTGCGTCATCAAAAGCATTCCTGGACACTCACCGTGACGGAATACATAAATTTATGTCTGCTGTCGAGGGAAAAGGCAAGAAATTGATAAATAAATACCACGATTCCAGCGCGACCCCGTTGAGAGAGTTCCCGAATATCCAAAACAATGATGTTCACGTTCCTGGTTCAGTGTCTCATTCGGATAGTAACGTCAGCAACATCCTAGGATACACGTTGCACAGCGACGAGGAAGACGAAATATTTTACGACGCGAATGAAAAACGCTTCAACAGCGATCATGATGCCAAGTCGACCTCGACCGGCGGTCGCTCTCGGTCCAATTCTATTATACTGAAGAAAGACGGGAAAGGACCTCGACCAAGTCGACCATACAGTGCCATCGACACCCCAAGCAATGCGGGGTCGCTTAAAGACAGCAGGCTGGCACGGCAGTATAGTGGTGGCAGCATGGGCAGTGAAGCGTCATACAAGTCTTGGTTGTCACCTCGTTCAACAATCAGAAGACAAGCCAGAAATGATGCTGCATCTAGTGATAGTGATGACAGCTTTGCTTCTGTAACGGAAGGCCCTGAAAATGACGCATTGCGAGAAATCGAGCTACTGCTGTATACCATGAAACAGCGAGAGGTGTTGATATCGAAGCTAATGTCTCAAATGAGACTAATCGAGAGCGATGCCTCGCCGAAGGCCAAGGTATCCTACACTAAATTGCAGGATGAAATCAAGATCCACGAGGTGGAACTGCACCAATTAAAGGTTGATTTCTTGGATGCCAAGATGCATTATGACACCAATTTCAACATCTATGGCGGTCAACGGGCTGGTAACCTGGAACTGCCAGAGGCCTTCATACTGGATAGTATGTACGGCAGCAAAGTAAACGACAGTAATGTTGGCAACACGTTTGAAGAGGTGAAACGGATGAACATCAGGTCCAACATATTCCGCACGATACCCATCACACACGCCGGAAATCCGGTATCAACGTACATTGAGACGAACAAGAAGCTGTTCCATTGCAACATCTCACTGTCCGTGGTGAACGTCATTTTCTCTTGTAACGGCGACGCGTTATTGCCGCTGATCAGTGGAGATAATCGTAAATGCGCTAAGGAAGAAGCTTTGAAAAAATATCAACAGAAAGACGTCTTGCGGTTACGTTTGGCAGGTATTTCGTGCCGAGTCAGTGTTAAGACGTGGGACACGAAGTTGAGTCTGGTCATGCGCGAGTTAGACATCGAAGACGTCATCGCTAGTAGCAACAACGTAGATATCACCAACTCCATGAGCACTCCCGTGTTTTTAATATCGTCGGAGCCTTCAACTTCCGGCATTTCGCTGTCTCAGGAGAGGTACATGCAGAGCAATCTGCTGTCTCTGGTGTACAAGATCAAGTACAATAAGAACACGGGAAGCAATAATGACATAAGTGCTATGAGCGCTTACAAGTACGACGAGCAGCATATCATCAAGTGTGACGTTGGATTTTTGGTCATGACAATCGTGCAGGAGACCTTGCTGGTGCTGTTGAGCTCACTAACTCTAGCCCAAACTGCATTTGCAAACACCGATAAAGTCTCTGGTAGCAATGTGTCAAGTGTCAACACTGCGACTATGACCGAGCCTACGAGGAAATTGGAACACGTAGTGAAACTGAAAAGCAAAGGATGCACCGTGTTGCTGCATCAGAATTCGATGCCGTTAGTAGCGTTTACAACCTGGAATTTCTCATTATATTTACATTCTCAACTGATGAATCGGGCCACGTTTGAATTGCGAGTCATGGACACCATGATCCACCATTTCTTGGACAGCAACAACAAACGGATTATATTCCACCGAATGGCGGAGCACATACCCGCTCTGCACATCAATTCAATGGTGAATTTCAATGAAATGAACCAACTTATTGTTGAAGATATGAGTATTTGCACGGCTCCCATGGTGGTTACGCTCTTCCCGGTGTTCGTTAACAGCTTACTCACGGCGGTTTTGCAGGGGTCGCTGTTCACTATGTATAGTTTAGTGACAAGCAGCAGCAACACGTCTACTCCTCCCACCGCGGATAACTCGACCATGTTCAACGCATTCCAACAGTTTATTGCTCGATGCGGAGGCAAATTTGACGTGCGAATAGGAGGGCTTGAGATAAACGCACATCTGCAAAACGAAGCAAATTCGTCCAAGCCGGCTATTTTTAGTTGCGGCTTCAGCCAGGCTTCCTTACGCAGTAGATGGGGGTCCAGATGTCCTTTTTTTGGAGCCGAATCGCTCTTAAGTGTCAAAGAAATCCAAGCCAAAGTCAATACATTGTCTTTTATCGACAAGTTTGACTTCTTTGTCGACCTTAACGTCACTCCCGGCGAGCGATCGGAGTCGGCTTCGCTGTCTCACCGGCTGCAATTCGACACAATGCACAGGCCCAAGTGCTACGAGTTGGTCAGTAATAACGCGGTTTATGTGTCACTATCCGCCTCTTCGATTTTAGTACATTGCAACGAGTTAATATGCCACGATTCAGGCTTGATTTTGCTTGAGGTTTCGAAGACATTCAATCTTCTATCGACCGAGTTAGTCAGGGCACCTTCTAGCAGTACAAGCACTTCTAGTACGAATAGTGTCATTTCTGAAGGGGTTGCATTTGAAATGAATTGCAATTTGCATTTATATGAACTGGCAATAGCGCTAGACACAGTCACGTTCGACCCGCTGTCTCTGCATTCGCGCATGTCTAGGAACAATATTCAATCGAGCATAGAAAATTTGCTACTCTTCTCTGTGCGTAATTTAATTTTGGATGTATCCGTGCAACCCCCTCGTCCTGCTGCAATCGAGGAGGCGAGCAGCTTCAGTTACAGCTGTTACGTCAACATCCGGTCCATCAACCTGTGTCATAATAACGTGGTCAAAAAATTAGACACCACGAAGCGTATCATTGCATCTATCGCTACTTGTGAGCAGCATCGTCTAGACCACGATGCAGCTACTGGCGCAAAGGCGCACGAGGAAGTGATTCACTACAGTTGTGTCCGTGCGGTCTTGAAGATGACGGATACATACGAGACGCTGGTTCAAATTACCTTGAACAATTTGCAATTAGTTTTCTTCATGGACGCTATTATCCATTTGAAACTGATCTGCGAGCTGTATCACCAGGCGCTGTACGTGGGTTTGAGTGAGCCTAATGCCTCCGAGGACACTTCTTATACAAGTAGTAGGACGAATACACCTGTAAAAGGCAGAAAATGGAATCACAACAAGTTTCCTCACGTGTCAACCTTGCTAATGCGGATCAATGAAGTCGATAAGGATTCGGTGACGATGATACGCAATCAACAACAGCAACAACGAGAGTCGACTACCTCAGCGCATCCATCGTCTGTACCATTAGCAACGGCTACGTCGTACTTCGGTAATTCATCCAATGCAGTTGATGACAGCCCAGACAGCGCGTCAGGTCCCGAGAAAGTTGTTATTCTTCTGCGCAATAAGTCTCTGTCTCTCCCACACCCATTACAGTCATTAAAACTCATAATCCAATCCAAATCATGTGGCTTATGGCTACCGTCTGACGATGATGACAGAGCAAGTTTGTCTTTACATATTGGTGTAGACGTCGATGGCGAGTACGCTTTGCATAATATTAGTCATAATAACGCAAGTGGCACTCTTAGTTCTGCAACTATCAACATTCTACCGCAGATGTACTACTCGGTGCTACATTACTCCGAGGTGTTCCAGCCGTTGGTCCGTTGCGACGACGAGATCAACAAGCTGACCGACAGTGTACTAGCGCGCATGCGCAAATTCGCCGCTGACGAAATAGTGGGCAAGGAGTCACCTATTTTTATGAATGAAGAATTCGCGGTTTCGCCGATGCCTCGAAACGGCTCGCCTTCCTTGGACTCGATCTGTTTAGATCCGTTGGACGACAACGAAAACATGTTGAATACCGAAAGCGCGAAGGCGATGAGTAGCCGGAAGATGCTGTTGTCACCATTGCATGTGAAGCTATTCTACTCGCTACAGTACAGTGATAACGCCTTGTACACTGGCGAGCAGGCGACTGCGGATGCAAGAGAAGAAGCCATCAGAAATTGCAATTTATTTCTGAGCAATTTCAACCAAAGTATTGAGTGTTCCATCAACGAAATCGAGATATTCGCGGGTTTGGACTACCGATTATTGATCAAAATATCGGAGAATATACTGAAACGAATGGACCAGTTGCAAGTGACCGGTCAGACGGCTGCTGTAGGAGGCAATCTGTCGCGAACCACAAGTGTCAGTAGTGAGCAAAGCAGTGTATTCATTCCCAATTCGATCGTGGAGTTTCTACCATGTCTACCTCAGATTGCCTTCACCAACGGTACTCTGCATATCCCAGCAGGTGGCAAGATCCACATCATTAACGATTTCCTGTCGTATCCGATAGCAGTAGCGCGCATCAACATCGGTCTGATAAATGCCAGCTTCGTCAATACAACTGACGGCGCGAACAGTTTATCAGACTATCAGCTATTCCAACTGCGTGTCAATGCTAGCATCAACATGGAGTATAACAACCTAAATCTGTTGTGTTGGGAGCCGCTCATTGAGCCGTTTGATTGGTCGATAGGGTGCACCATTCCTATTAACTCATCTCCTGCCAGCCGCAATTTGAATATCGTCTCTTGCGTCCCTCACTACGCAGGATATCAGTGGGATTTGGACGAACTAAGGAGTCCCGCGGTGCTTGCTTTTATTAAGAATTGCACCCCAACTTTGTCGACGGACCAAGTCTCCCACATGCCCTCAATGGACGTGACTCTTGATATTCCAAACACCATCAACATGAATATTACTATTCCAGTGCTAGAATCCTCTCTGGTCACCGTCTCTGGGGTGTTGTCAGCTATGAAGGAGGGTGACTATCGACTACGCAAGCAAGGGGATAGCGGCAGTAAAAGCAACGTCACTTCAACTATGTTCATCCGCAACGAATCTGGACTCAGAGTCTCATACTGGTTCAGTAATCCCCAATACGCAGTCAAGGTCCCATCGCAAGAGGAGATCCCACTGGTGCTCTTGGAGGAAGACGTATACTCTTTCGATCCGATGTCTTCGTTCAAGTCGGTGTACCTGCACATTGAGTATACCGACGCGGATAACGAGATGAATTCCGTTTGCCATGTTCCTTTAGATGGAAAAGGGTGCAGAATTTTTGTACTTGATGAAAATTTTAACGACTTCAGCAGCAATGAGTACGCGACTTTGTCATCTGATCAGCGAGCGAAGCGGAAGCAGTTACGCGTGTTGCGTTCGCCTTCCTACAAAATGCTAAGGTCCAAAAATATTACATATATTGCTTGTGATATCGAGCAGAGGGACGGATCCAAGGTGTTGACTATCCGGTCTACCATCAGGCTCGTCAATTCCATCTCCATTCCGATAAGAATACAGTTAGTACAGAAAGCAGATGCCAACGTCGGCAGTCCCGCTGCTTCGACCAATGGAAATGCTGCTGATGTCATCTGGGAAATGATCATACCGCCTAATAGCGAGGCACCAGTACCTGCTAATTGTTGCTCTCTGGCCAACAGCCACTTTAACATCCAGCCGCTGTGTAACGCCACGGTAGGCTCGTACATTTACCACTATATAAACCGAAATCTACAAGTATTGCCAGTTGAAATGAAGATCCCCGACTTTCCCGACTTGCAAAACAACTCTTCCGTTGCTATCGCTGACGCGCCCGCTAGCGTCGATGACAACCTGACACTAGATCACTACGAGGACGTTGAAACCAGGAATGGCGCAACTTGGCGGGAAACGGTCAACAATGCGTCGGAGCAGAGCCGTGGCGCCTTCGATACAAGGTCATATGCCAAGTGGCTGTCATTCAAAGGGGAAATGCACAGTTCACTAGCCGGTCCCAACGAAAGCGCAGTTGTTACCAACGATCAGTTGCATTGTAACATCCTCGTAAGCTCTGTGGGCACCAAGAAGTCGCCGTTGAGTGTCACCAGTAGCACCTCCTACATGTCGAGATTGCTCACGTTTATGCCGACCGTCACGATATACAATTTGCTTGCTTGCGACATTGAATTCATATTATCTAAAGTGAACCACAGCGATGAAGTGGCCAATATTAGCCAGAATGACGTGATTACACTATCCCCTTCGTTATCATATGGCAGTTTGGCGTTTCACAGCGTTGATGACGTATCTATCATGCTGCGATTGCAATCAACAAACTCCATCTCCCGCGACATAGAATGGAGTCAAGGTGTCAAAATTGCAGGCTGCAGATCGACCAAAAGCGAAGATTTTACAATTTCCGTGGACACAATCAGCAGCAACGGCGCCATTCTGACCGTGTTGCTGGATGTGATCGACAACAACGGCTCGAGGGAGATCTACATATACGTGCCTTATTGGATCATTACTTCCTCATTCTTGTCGATCCAATACAACCACGATAATAGCTACGTGGTCAATGGCAATACCAAAGCCCTGAATGGAATCGATGGCTTGGCCGCTGACCAGATATATGATCGCAAGCTCAATAGCAACTTGAACTCCAAGTTAAAGAAGCAGCTGCCCAAAGGTGTCGGCAAAGCCAGGGGCATAAGCGGCATCGTCCTCGGCCCCGAGCTGCCTGTTAGAGGGCTAAGCGATGTCTTGAGACCGAAAAGAATGAATGAATTCGGCAAATTATTGACCCGCAAGAAAGACGAACTAGTGAGTATCACAGTGCCCACGAATAGCGGCAACACGAATCAAGAGGGAATGGAAGACAATAGTATCGATGATAATTACAAGATCAACTACCGCCTGATGCAATGCGGCCACACCAATACAAACTCGAAGCGAGGTTATCTCAAGGTGAGAGGCCATGGCACCAACTGGAGTAACAAGTCTTTCTCGCTCGATGATTTGTCCATTTCCAGCATGGAAGTAGAATCCACGCAAGGGTACGTCGATCCTGACGACTTTTCGATTTGGGTGCACACTGGACACCACGTGCCTCCTAATAGTCGTGGAGGCACGCAAATATTCTCGTTAGGTATGATGGTATTCAACGCGGAGCCACCATTTAAGCGCACTAAAATCGCTGTAGTCGTCGACAAATACATCTTGTTGAACACGATGGACTTCAACATCGAGATCAAGCAAGCCAGCACTCCTATCAACAGCGTCGAAGATGTCATTTCTATTGGCTCCAACGAAGAAATACCGTTCTGGTGGCGTCCTGGTCCACAGTGTCTGAAGGTGCGTTTGGGTAGGTTCGGATGGACTTGGTCGGGGCAATTTTCAATCACGACGGGGGAAATACCGCTGCGCTTGCGGAATGAGCATGACAACACGATGTTTTTCATACTCGTGCAAGTAGTGCAGCAAGGACCACGGATCTGCGTGATATTCAAAGGTGGCGACAAGGTGGCGCCGTATCGTATTGAGAATCACACGTTGGAGACGTTTCGGTTCTGCCAAAACCACTCCAACAATAGTGGTATATTCGGCTCGATTACTTTGCCATTCAAATCCCCTGTCGGCAGCAATGCCTATAGCAGTGACACCACGTCAACAGTTAAAACCATATTATTACCGTACCACACGTGTTCATATGCGTGGGATGAGCCCCTTGGGCTCCCGGAGATCATAATCGAGATGCTCAGCAATCACAACGGCAACACCAAGTCAGGAGCAGGCGAGGTCATCGGCGTATTTTCATTCGATCGAATCCAAAGCGTGCAAATCAATGAGAGTATAATCATTACGCTCATCACGCAAGGACCGACCCGCGTGCTGCAAATCCACGATTCGCGCCCCTTAAAGAACAATATTCCTGTTGCAACGAGTGCGTCTAGTACACACTTCAACGGATTGCCTATACTTTCTAGTGCGAACAAAGCGAACAAAAAGGCGTTGAACATCTCCTTTCGCATGTCGTCATTTGGGGTGTCCCTCATCGACCACACACCGCAGGAATTGATATACGTTTCCATCAAAGATTTCGTATTAAACTACACCAAGAACACGTTGCAAGACAGCATCAATCTATCCGTTGGCAGGGTTCAAATCGACAATCAACTGTGGTCCGCGTCGTATCCTTCACTGTTGTACCCACTTATTCCGTTCGACGACTCAGCGCCCTCGACCACGAACCGGATATTCATCTCGCTGTCCATGGTCCGCGACTTCTCCTACCCTGGCATCATGTACATCCCCCTGTTCACCATGAACGTGTCGCCCTTCGATATCAACATCGAAGGCTCGCTGATTTCACGCATTTACATGGTGTTCGACCTGCTTTTTAATGAAAAGAAGGTAGCTAAATCATTGATTATGCCGGCCCTGGACACCAGGTTCATTGATGTCAATGACGTCGTGGTGGGGGAAACGGTAACCAACAATATCGTGCACGCCAAAGTGCTCAGTCTATTGGAGCACTCCACACCACCGCGGAAATTAGCTAAAAGTTTACCAAAAGAAAAATTATATTTTGAAAATTTGAATATTTCCGGATTTAAATTTAATTTATCGCTGAATGCGCATGGCGCGGCGCCGATGATCAACAGCATCTCGCTGGGCCAGAACTTCAACAACTACACGCAAGACATCATCATGGTGATGTACAACATCCTTCGGTCGGTGAAGATCGAGAATTGCCACTTCAATCTGGACTCATTCATGCTCAAGCATCAGTTCAGTGACCCATTCAACATGATGGATCGGCTCAAGGTCTTCTATAAAGCGTCATTCGTTTGGGGCTGGGTCGCGTTATGGCACGCATTGTCTATTGTTACATCCACTAATTTATTCAATTTTTCTCGGTGGTTTGCATATTCCAAGGAGAGCGTCTTGTACATGGTGTACTTGCTACCGAAGCAGCTGCAGTCGTCGGCATCGCTAGCCGTGTTAGTAAGCAAGCTGACAACCGGATTGGTGCGTGGATTTGGTTCATTAATCGGAGTCACTGCTGGGTTACTGTCATCGTGTATGGGTACCATCACCTCCGCGCTTCATGAGGGAGTCAGTAGTATAATCATTGAAATCGAGAATAACAATCAACAAGCTTTACTGGAAACAGAAAGCTCGAGGTCACTCACTAGCAAAAATAGCAGCGCTAGCTACACGCAAGTCTCATTCATTGACGGCGTCTACAAAGCAGCGAGGGACTTCTACATCCTTCCGTATAAAGGGTACCAAAAGCACTCTATTCCGGGGATTGTGATCGGGTTATCGCAGGCAGTTATCATGCTGTTCTTCAAGCCGTTGGCCGGCGCGTTGGCTGAATTAAGCGTGAATTTTGATAATTTATCTTTCCGATTACTACCGCGTTTAGATATGGGACAGAAGACCAAGTTGAAACGGACTCGCCCACCACGCTTCTTCCGCTCCGCGCACGTTCCACTAACTATGTACACCGCAGAGGAGAATATCGGGCAAGAGTTACTGTCGAGGGTCTCCATGGGTGACTACAGGGCGGAGGGATATCTATGGCATACCCGACTCAAAGATAACAGCATCCTCATCGTCACCATGGTGGGGCGGATACTCATCGTAGAGGACAGCACGAACACCAACAACACCAATTACCGTGTTGACTTTTGTATTCTGTTATGGCAGTGTCTGATAGTAGATATACTACTCCTTGAGGTGGAGTACGAGAAGCCAATACCGAAGGTCGTGTATAACAGCGTCGAGGATTTCCACACGATCATGGCGAATCAACTAGGTGGCAATCACTCTGACATCACTCATTTGAAAGGATCACCTAACTTGAAGTTGCATCATCTACCCACTCATAACGAGAACAGCAGCAACGGACTCAAGCTGACTTTGCGCAAGTTGGAACTGATTAATCACGAGCAGCTGGTTGACCTCATCATGCAGTATTTCACTCGCTTCAACTACAACCTAGCGAATAGTTGCTCGGATATTGTGATGTATCTGGCTGACGCGGGCATTAAGCTGCACCCTTCAACCATCATTGGCAACCGCAACAGAAGCCGTGTGCGTATAAATATCGAGAACATCGTCACCACGAACGCTGCGAAAGGAGGCGAAGCCGCTCACTCTCCAACGACTAGTCGCACGGTCTCCTCGTCCACATTGACGTCGTTTGACAACGTGACTACGCACAATTCGTACCGCAAACGAAGCTTGGATGAGCTAGACAAAGCGTCCAACTCGAATAGCGGCGACAGCGCCGCGGACTACGACGTGGGTGACGACACCAACGCTGGCAGTAACGAGTATGGAAGCAAAAATTTACGGGTGTCGGTAACGCCCCGCAAGTGATCGTCCCTGTTAGCGCCCAGTCGATTCTATTCTTATTCATGTAATCTAATGTAAATATCCAGTATTTCGACGGAGTGATTCTATCAAGTTTGCACTCAGCTTGTAGCGGCGTCTTGCACGTTGGTGCTGCCGAGGTTGTTCCCTTGCAAGAAGATCGAGAATTCAATTGATTTAATTAACACAATAAAACAGTTAGTGATAGCAATAATGACATATATTTATTTCTCTTGTGCCTTGGAATCAGCCACAATATTCCTGGTTGATGCACTCCTTGTGAATGCGAGGACATTCTTTACATCGGCGCTGTGCAGGTGCATCGTATTCTTCACACTCGCTGATTTCTCAAGACGCGCTGTTTGTTCTCGCTCTTCAAAAATCTGAAATGCTTTCACAAAAGAACCACGAGTGCCCTGCTTGAAGCGCTTCCTTCTGCTCTTCCATTCGTCGAAGGATATTGCAACCTCGACGTCATCAGTCATGTCGTAGACGGAATCGTCGCGACTGTTTTGTAGATTACAGTACTCTTGAAATAGCGCCGCATCGTCGTCCCCATTGACTATCGACGCGTTATTTATTGATGATGGCTGTAGCCGTACCGATTCTTGGCGATAGTTGCTGCTCTGGAAGCTAAACATCTGATTTCTAGCGCTATCCGTGCTCGAGTGAATAGGGTTATCGGTAGTGACGAACGAGTCACTGTGATCGCTAATAGGGTTGTTGGTGACAGTGCTAGCGTGCTCACTCTCCTCCTCGTTACCGCTGGTCCCATAGATACAATCTATACTAAACGATGAGATGGTGTTTCTGTGAGTAGTACTATTCACTGCCGGTTGCTCCGTTTGTCCGACTAAGGGATTGCTACAGACAGCAGCTACACCCTTCACTTCCGCCTCGCCGCCTGCTGGGATACGTTCTGAGATCCACATAGCCTTGATCGCGTCGTCTCGACCCAGCATCTTCCGCACTCTAATGAGCCCCAATAGATAGTGATTAATTCTATACGCGTAGTCGACTCTATTCTTACTCGTGAGATCAAATGTAAATATCCAGTATTTCGACAGAGTGATTTAATCGCGTTCACGTTTGAACTCAGCTAGTAGCGGCGTCTTTGGATGAGAATTATACCTATTCGCACCTCATGAGGTGCTATATTATTATCAATACAGTGAAATTAATTAAATTGAATAAACTAATTAGAACTAAATCTACACAGGGCGGAGTACCGCATGCAGGGCGTAATCGTGCTCGTATACGCCTTGCATGGGATTGTACTGCGACTATTGGTTTGATTGGTGGTGAAATGCTTGGGTTTGCACCAAAGGGGGCGAAGTTGCTGGCTCCGTTGCTGGCTCCGTTGTTGGCTCCACCACAGTTGGTGTAGTGGTAGGCGCTACACTTGGCTTTACAGTCGGCGTACCCGAACTGGGTGTAACGGATGGGTTGCCCATTGGTGATAATGTAGGCGTTTCCGATGGCGCATTACTTGATGCTACCATCGGCGTATTCGTTGGTGCAATACTTGGAGTCACTGAAGGCGTATACGACGGGTATTCCGAGGTAGAAAACACTGTAGGTGTGATGCTGGGGGCGTAGCTTGGTCTGCGTGATGGTGCTGTCGATGGTGTTCTCGTTGGGGTGGCACTAGGATGTAATGTGGGAGTAACCGATGGTTGTGCCGATGTGGGTTTAACAGATGGCGCATAAGTTGGTCTATACGTGGGTGCTGCAGTAGGTGTTATAGTTGGCGTAACAGATGGAGTAGCGGAGCTTGGTTTAGCAGTCGGAGTCTTACTTGGTCTGTACGTGGGCGTATTCGTCGGTATTATCGTTGGTTTAGTGGTCGGAGTCTTACTTGGGGACACAGTCGGTCGTGACGACGGCGAATATGTTGGGATTCGAGTCGGTAATGCCGTGGTGGGTCGCATAGTTGGTGCTACACTTGGTCTACACGTAGGAAAACTGGTTATTGGCCTTTTGGTTGGTGCTATTGTAGGCGAGGACGAGGTTGGTTGCATACTTGGAGCCAGAGTTGGTTGAAACGTAGGAGTTAGTGTGGGTGCAGTCGAGGTAGGACCTAGGGATGGTTCGCCGCTGCTGGGTAACAAAGTCGGCGGTGCTGTTGTCGGTTCATGTGAAGGTCTATCCTTGCACGTCAATTCTTCTCTACTTGTTCCTTCACACTGTTCAAGCATTGAAACCAGGTAATCAATTGCCGTGAATAAACAACTTGTACCGGAAGAAAGACAATCGTAATAGGAGTCTAGTCAGGACGAACACGTATCACATGTCACTGCACCAGCCACAGAGAACGTACTTGAAGGACACGAGAAGCAATACGAAAGGCCAGTTTCATTGCCGAATAGACCTGGTTGGCATAAACTGCAACTAGATTGGCCAACGTATGGGTTTGCTGACCCAAGCGGACAAGCTTGGCATGAGTCGGACGACGTCGCGCCGTAACTCGAGGAATACTTCCCGGCGTCACATGGAGTGCAACTAGTTTGATCCGACTCTCGGTAGAAGCCCGGACTGCACGGACTGCATTCGCTGGCCCCCTCTGTCGACGTGTACCCACTGGCGCACGCCAAGCACGCGTCCTCTGAAATAGACTCCGAATAGGAATTGTACGTGTTTTTTGGACATGGCACACACTTCGTTTGACCCTCCAGAGAGTTGTACGTCCCGGCGACGCAGGGGTCGCAATCGGAGTACGACGAAGAGCCTGTCCGAGGGTTATATGTGCCGCTTGGACATAGCTTGCAAGTGGAGGCCCCGATGGTATCGCTGTAGCTACCAGGTGCACAAAGCTGGTTTTGATAGTCATCAACTGGACAAAAAGAACCAACGGGGCAGGAGGTACAGCAGCTGGGCTTGTCGTAGTACCCATAGCCGTCATAGGAATTGCACCGATAACTATTGTAGTAGTAAGAACAAGATTGGATTTTCCTACTAGTATATTTAGTGTAATTGCTTGTAGCGATCCAAGGGGAATAATAATAGTAATTAGTGCTATCTTCATCCCTTCGATATACCCGGTAATAGTCTTCGTAGCTATCGTCATACGTCTTTAGATAATCCCCATCACTGCGACCACTCCACGATGTCTTGTTCGTCTCTGGGTAATAATCTATAGAAATGCGTAGGTTATTATTATAACTGCATATTACATTTTCCACGCTGTCTCCGTCATATGCGAGCTGGCAGCCGGTGGTCACCGTAGTTTCAATGCCGCAAGCATCGAGGTCAAAGGGCTCGAAGCTGTAGTAATAGCCAGAGCCACATGCTGCGGCGCACTCGCTCTGCCCGACTTTAGAACTGAACTTGCCTGGTGGGAGATGCAACAAGGAGTAAGGAGGGAAAAAACGCGAATAATGGCGAGTCGTAGTAGAGTAGTGAGTCATAGTAGTGAGTCATAGTAGTGAGTTATAGCTGTGAGCAGACAGTTCGCGGCGCGGTACCTTCAGGGCAGGCCTGGCAATCCGACAACGAAGATGACCCAACTTTATTCGAATATGTACCGGCAGGACATACTTGTTCGCAGCTCGATTTGCCAGTGTCGTTATTGAAGCGGCCCGCAGGACAATCGAGGCAGGTAGCGTTGAGCGAGTACCCCACAGAGAACGAGCTGTAGTAGTCTGTATTCGGCACTCCGCTGTATTTGCCTGTTGGCGAGAGAGATGTATGAGTTGTAGTGATATATGGTAGTATATAGTGATACCTATCGGGCATAGTGTGCAAGAGGTGCTGCCAATGGCTTGTTCCGCCGAATACCCAGCGGGGCAGTAGCTGCCTATGTATAGTAATAGCATAATGAGGGAAATGAAGATATACTGGAGGGTGTAAGCGGTGAATGAGCGAGTACATGAGTTATCGCCGAAATACTTAGTATATTTCCCCTTTTCACACAAAGTGCACGACGTGGCTCCTATTGACGAGTACGATCCTGGCGTGCAAATCTTGCAAGATGTTGCGTTATAAATTTCGCTTTTGTAACCGGCGGCGCAATAGATACATGCACTCCCTGATATGTAGCTGCCCGGCGGACAGTAGGACTGGCAGCTGCTGGCCCCCTCAAGACTATACCCATTGCCAGAGCAAGACTGACACGATGTCGATCCGACAACTTTGTTATACGTACCGGCTGAACAATTGGTGCAGTAACTGGATTGAAAAGAGTAAGGATAATAAGTAAGGTACACATTCGTTTGATACTTCCCTGC
>JACCDO011248134.1_pt1 | contig 15046 bp, 1 predicted proteins | sample 7446101 | NCBI WGS metagenome assembly JACCDO01 (sample SAMN15323440, study PRJNA562643) | freshwater metagenome | isolation source: river surface water | place: USA:Blue River Watershed | collected 2017-08-16
AACATTCTTATAGCATTCTAAGCTTTCAATGATCGATTCGATTGCTAGTTGCGACGCGGATTCAGACTCCTCAACCATCCTGTGGACACCAGATATGTTACTCTTTATGTATTCTGTATTTTCATCAATTTTATTTTTATATTGTTCTAATTTCACATTGATTAAATCCGCATTTCGCTTATACGACAGGTCGATCTCTGCTAGTTGAGATGACACTAGTTGAAGAGATGACGATAACTGGTCAACTCGCTTGTATAAACTGTCTTTTTCTGATTCAAATTGGAGTATTTTCATATTTATTTGCGATAGTTTGGCATCTATTGCAGTCTCTAGTACCTTGTTATCATAATTCTTGTTGGCAACTTTATTGTTTTCTGCAAATTTATTAATCTTTTCGCTTACTGAGTGTTTCATTGATTCAATATTACTCCTCAGCTCATCCCTGTAGGTGTTCAATATGTCCGCGCATTTCTTATCCATATTGGAGGTCAATTCATGAAAATTATGAACTTTAGACTTTAAAACATCAATTTCTTTCTCTATTGCTAGCGGGAAACGGGCGTTAGCGTTGTATCTCTCGGCCCATTTCAACAGTATTGCCTGCTGTTCATTGGCTATTTTAGTCATAGCATTGTCGATGTTCTCTTGACACACATTTTGCAATTGCTCGATGTCTGATACAGAGGCAAAATTTGATAGTTTATCAAGCTTACTATCCAATAATGAATTTACAATATTCTCGTCTATTGATGACGAATTATGTTTTATTTTCATGTTCCTCTTTATTTCGTCATGGAGCTTTTGAATATATAATTCATTATTACTTTTTGCATCTAATAAATGCTCAATAACTCGCGCCTGGTCTTTAATTTCATTACTCATTTTATGATTAGATTCTTCATATCCCTTTATTCTTTCTTCCATGAATTTTATTCGCCTCAACATTGTATCCAATTTCTTTTCTACATTATTAGTACTACTATATGATGTTTCTGCATTGGGAATTACCGTGTTTTCTAGTGACTGCATCAACATCAAACTTCGATCATTGGTACTGCCAGCTGCATCTGCCCTTAAAGCCTTTAAATTTTCGATATGGTCATTGGAAATCTTGCAGAAACTGTGCAAAGATTGTTCCCATTGCAGCGCCGACGATACATTCGTTGCTTTGGGGGAGAAAGACGATTCCATTGTTTGGATTAAAAAAAGCTCACTCCGTCAGTTCCCGAATTACACTATATTGGTCAGTCTTGTTCGTCTATAATACTTATATACAACCCTATTTACGCTTGGTAAAGGTGCTACCTAGCTGCTACCAAGCTGCTACCAAAACAAATTTTTTAAAAGGGGTACCGGCAACTGGGTCTTGCTTGAAGCCTTCTTCAATCCCGTAAAATATTTGGATTATCAACCAAACGAGAAAATAGTTTCAGAAAGTTAAAATGTCAATTATGAAGCAATGAATGAAATGATTCATGCATGTGAACAAGCTATTCGTAAGTGTGCATTGTAGCAAAAATTATATCAATATAAAAAATAATATTTTCATTGTATACAGATGGAACAGGATGGTTGGCATTGGTCGCATAAACTACATATAATATCGTGTGTTTATAACTTTCTAGTTCTTTCGAAAAAACTGCTTATGTAAGTGATCTGCCACAAAGCCATACTTATTAGAATCAAGACCTCCAATACAGTCCAGCATAATATCTTGGTGTTGATGTTGTCTAGCGACACCTTTGAATAAATACGTAAGTAAGTAGTTAAAAAAGTGGCATTTTAGTAAAATATACTACCTTGTGTACATCTTCACGCTGGTTCATGTACGATTGATGATCCTTTACTCTGTTTAAACCTTCCTTCAAATCACTTAATTCACTTTCAATTCCTACATATTCATAATCTTGATTTTTTATGACTGTAGACAATCTATAATTAAACGCCACGATCCTAGATAATCCATCATTACTATCTACGTTACCATTCGATAAACATAAACTAAAATCACCTTCTACTTCAGAATCAAATGAAAATGATCCTTCAGATAAACTTTTCTCCAATGCTGCTTGCTCATCCTCTGTCAGCGACTCCCCAGTATCTTTGTACTCCGACTGGAAATGCGTCATTTTGGGACCTTTCACTAACACGACTATCGGCTTTGGATCGGTTGATATAACTTCAAAACTACCGTATATAGTAGATGTGGCATCATATGCGGTAAGATAAAAGCACTCCGTTTTCCCCGCTGCGATCTCTATCGAGTATGACGATGCGGACGCGAGGAACAACAAAAAAAGACTTACGAATAACAACATTTTCATGATTATTTTTTTTGATTTTTTTGATCCATTTTTTTAATGAGTACCGGTGACTGACTGAGGAGGTACCTACCTGGCTAAAGTTAGAAGTGAGGAGTTCTAACTAGTCACTTTAGTGGATATAATAAGAGAACATCCAAATTAATTCAAATTGTTTTATATACAAATAATTTACTATTTATTACTTTTTCTTTCCACCCGCCGCGGCTTCGACAGGCGCGGACGGATCGCCTATTGCGCCCGATAAGTACATAATCCATGAAAGATCTGGTTTAGTCGAGCATTTAATGAATAATTTAGCACCAATAACACCTCCAGGAGTATGTAACAAGTCCCCTTGAGGATCAAAGGTGACAGCACAGGTACCCTGAGATTTTGGTGGTACTGTTGCGGATGGTGAGTTGATTTTAAATGCAGGTGAGTCAATACTGTACGTAAATGATGTTGCACTTGCAAATATATTTCTAAATGGAATATCGACTGATTTCCCCCTGTTAACATAAAATGGTCCTTGTGGTGTAGGTGCAATGCAAGTGGCCACTAACTCACATACATATTCACCACCATCAGGATGAGTTAATGTGATTACATCTCTTACTTCACCAACTTCCATTGGTTCATATGTAATTACTAGTTTAATATCACTGCCATTCCAGTCGGTAACGGCATCAACGGTTACTGATTTAGGTACCGAGAAGACATCAGAACGTTTCAACACACAAGCATAATCACATTTTGCAGTGTTATATGCTTTGAATAAAAATGTTTCGGTTTGAGTCGATCCTAACGGCACGTTGAATTTGAGAGAAGGTAGTGATGATGACTGCACTGCTGTCAACACTATTTTGTATTTAAAAATGCCTAAATTCTTTGTGATAATTGTTACCAAATGCTCGGTTGGTGCCTTGGTTGGTAGTAACGGACGGTATTCAATTTCAAAAGTTGCTTCCGTAGAACCGGGTGTGAATGCTGTTAACTCTTTCAATCTAACGAACTTGCTATCACATGTCCACCATTCATCTGGCTTACTACTACTACCCATTTCAATAGCAATATCTGGTCTACTGATAGCCAATGGATTTTCAATGCCGACAATGTACCTCGCGGATTGTCGAACAGGCGCCTCAATCTTGATGGTTTCTATCACTTCCGCCATGATTGACTTACCAATAAAGTTGTAAAAGCAGTACTCACCGGTATTGGTATTAGTAAATGTTATTTTTCCTTTTGTATTACCTTCTACAAACGAATTAAATCGTATTGGCACTTCCTTCGTAGCGTATGGTGCAACGTCAATGACGTTCGCTATGATCACAAACGTTGCAGGAGTTGGTTTCTCAGTTAATTCAACTTCTACTTTAAATCTTTGTGATTCCCCTAACCAATTATTCAATTTAATATTACTGGAACCAACTTTCTTCGCTGGAGTCTCGATAGTAATATCACCAGAACATTCTGGTTTACCAGCAACACCCACGAGTTGATAAGCTTGTGCGGTACCATCTGGTAATGCAATAAATAGCTTGCCTTGATGAGAACTTTCTGACGTTGACATAGTCACTGGGAAGTACGAAACGGTTAAATCAGCAGTACCTTTAGCGGGTAATTTCAATTCAGAAGGAACCTTCCAGTTACTACCCGAAAGCGAAGGAGAAATATAGCACTCTTTATCGATTGGATTAGTGATTTTAATGACTTTTGATTCAAGTTTTCTAACTAATGAATTAAAATTCAATGTTTGAACGGAACCATCCGGTTGTACGACACAGGAGCCACTGCATGACAACGATAACGGGGACACACCTGGTATAGCAAGCAACATATTTTGCCGTATATCTGGTTCCTGCACTGCTGGATGAAATGTTACTTCAAATGTTATCTGAGATAATGGCGCCACCTTACCAGCCATTGGTTTGATAGTAAAGCTGTTGCCTAACGTGGACTCTAACCAATTAAACGAGATACTTATATCCCCATTATTCTCTAATGCAACGGTCTTGGTGATCATGGATCCTTGTACCACGTTACCGAATGGCAACGAGTCTGTATCCAATGCCACGTCTATACCTTGTGCTTTACCCGAAATATTTATTAATTTCGTGGTAACACCTGCGTATCGTATCAATAAATCGTCACTAAATTGACTAACTCGTTTGCTTGGTGAGAAAATTAATGCAATATTAAGTGATTTTTTAGGAGGAATAACAACTTCGTTCTTTGGGTGGAAGAGCACGCAGCGTTCTTCAAAGGCATTCCCACTATATACATCGTTCTCTACGAGTTGTATAGGTAATGCTTTCTTACTTCTGTTAATTAATATCACATTTTTTCGTACTTCATCACCGACATTAACAATTCCAAAGTTGATTCTACGCTGTGATGGATCTGCTAGTTCAATGCGTGCTTGGATACCTGATCCAGTGATCGTAACTGGGATCTTACTAGTGCCATTGACTACAAATGGAAGAATAAATGTATAATCTTTAACGTCTCTAGGGGCAAATCTAATTGGAATATTTAAAACAGCTCCCGGCTCTAGAACAGTTGGAGGGCAGTCAATCCATAAGGCTCTTGTCTTTTGGAAACCACAATCAATAGAAATATTGTTCACGGAATCACGATTAACTAGCGACAGAGTTGTTTCTTCAACGATTGTTTGACCACCTGGTGAAGTAATAAAACAAGGTCCAAAATCAAATTGCATGAATGAAAATTGCAATGCTGGCTTGACACCCGACCCTTTGGGTACCAGGTTGTAGATGTACTTGCCAGCTACATTAAAAGAGATTATTGAATCTCCTAAATTAATTTCACTTTGTGGTGCAAATGTAACTTTGTAACTCATTTCTTCACCTTTGTGCAGGGTTCCTCGCATCTTGCCACCACTTAAAGACAAGATAGTATTGTTCATTTTCTCTGTTTCCCACACGTAATCAAAGTTGTATTTACCGGTGTTGGAAACCGTTATATTCTTTGAAAGGTTGTCGTATACTTGCACGGAGCCAAAGTCAACATAGTTAATGCTTGGAGCAGGTTTAAGCGTCACTAGACGATCGGCGACATTAGAGCTTTCGGTATTCTCTAGTTGCACGCAAGGGTGAACAGCGTAACCCTCACCTTTAATATTCAAGGACAACTTATTTGGTTTGCGTTTGATATCACACGAGATATTGAAGTTGTAGATGGTCTCCTCTGCTGGTTGGAACGTGATAACAATAGGGGTCTTGCCATAGGGAGGTACACTACCATTTAATGGTGAGATGGCTAATATTGGTTTGCCATGATCGTCACTGGACAGTAACGAGGAACGATCAAAAGCAAAATTAAATGGTAAATGTTCTTGATTTTCAATGTAAATAGTATTAACACCGCCTTCACCACCAAGCATAACCGAGTGGAAATCAACGCGAGATGACGAAAAGGATACTTTTGGTTCAATAACCTTCCCGGCAAACAAAAATAATTGCGATAAACCAGCGGATGGAATACGGAAACGATAGAAGGACTCGGCAATATTCACATCTTCGGGAAGATATTCAAATATAATTTCTATACGTTTACCAGCGAATAACATACCCGATTGATGCACACATCTCCAAGCAGGTGATGGATCACCAACCGCCTCGAAGAGGAATTCAAAATTCTCACTCGTTGGATTAATAATTTGAAATCGGTAGGTGTTTCTGGTCCTTAAACCAACCGATTCTATGCTAACCACACGAATATCTCCGCATTCAATTGGTGACAATATTCCGTTTTCGTTTTTGAGATTAAGCGGACGAGTGCTGAGGTACTGTAAGCTCTCCACCATGTCAAAGTGACATATTGGACGCTTTGCACTGCCTCGAATAACCATACGGATTGCCGATGAGTCCGAAGGTGTGGCCTCAGCTATACCATTGGCTACAGAGGTCACCGCAGATGGTAGTGTTTCACCCTTTAATAAATACACAAAATTTTCACAATCAAGAGGTAAAAATTTTAAATTAAATTGTTTTGATGACATTGGAGGCACATCGCACTCCTCTGGATCAATAGAGAAAGGGTTAGGGATAGCGGATTCATTTGCTCTGGTACCCGCAGTTCCAATACGTGCAGTGCCCTGTCTTGTCTGACCTCTTGTCGTGCCTTTTCTACTGATATCATCGAATGACCATTTCACTGGCAGTTTAATTTTTGAATCGTTATGAAACGTAAAAGTATGTTGCGATGATTGGAATAAAAACGTGGAAGAGAAAGGAATATTCTCTCCATTTCCTTCACATCTGTACTTCACAGTGTCCGCCAGGGCACAATAATTCATAGCAAGAGTCTGTTCAGCGAAATCAGGTACAACATTATGAGGTGGTTCAACGGCTACAATGTTAACGTACTGCACACCATCATCACCCACTGGAAGCAACTGCAATCTGCATGGCTCTGGTGGTGGTCCAACTGGTTTTCCTTTTGCACCTTTTTTCTTTTCTGCTTCAACTTGAGTGTTATAAGCAACCACTGAAGCTTCATAAGCCTTGATTTCAATTAAATCGTCACTGGAAGCCTCGCGTGTCACCTTCATCGAGTCATCCCACAGACCACCTAGTTCACTAGCTTCTTCGTATTCAATTCTATTCATGATACAAGACACAGACGACTTCAAGTCAATAGGTTGAGACGTTGAAATTGTTAATTTAATTTCTCGTTTTCCCCTTGGACCTAAATGACCACATGATGGAACGATCTTCACCACGTCTTTTTCGTCATCATTAGCATGTTTTAACTTAAATTTCAATGGTTTGTCGGATATTGAAGAAAGCATGAGTGACCTGGTCGCAACGGGCGGCGCGGCGTCATTATTTGCACCTGCGTCACTCAAATTAATTTCACTAAATTTTAATAAATCATTTTCGTTTTCATCGGCAGAATCATCCTGTCCTAATGCTTCTCTTTGCAAAGATATAGCCGACAATGCTTCTTCTGTCAACGGATCTTTCACAATTGTTAAATTAGCATCGCACTTATAGGTGCTTCCCTTCAATGATAAGGTGTAATTGTCATACTGATTGTTCAACACGGTGATCTTCACCTTGGCTTCACACGCACCGTTACTATCCAAATTTCTGTCTTTGGGTTGGAAAACCATAATGATCTCTTTGGTTGTATGCGAGTCAATAGTTAAACTTGCGTTGGAATAAGGGAATGAGAATGCACCAACACTGTTATCCGTTGAAGTCATTTGGAACAGGCAGGTAGCAGCAAGGATGCCATCATTACGTATGACTACTTTCCTCTTCACTACTTTATTCACTAATATTCGACCAAAATCGAGAGGTAATGTACCATCAGGTTGACTAGCTTGGGGCTGGTCAATGACGATACAAGGCAGTGTGCCAGAACCTCCTAGGTCAAATTGTAACAGTTTACCCGTGTCTTTATCACTAGATGCAGCTTTAGGGGTCGTTTCCAGATCCACACATGCTAAAAACATCGCTTTATACGACTTGATTTCCGTTGGATTGAAGTAGATGTTGATGAACCGCGACTCATGAGGAGGAATATCCCATGTTTCAGGCTGAACTGTAAAAATAGGATTGGCGTCAGCAACAGGCGCTGCAGCCTCTTTACCCTTCGCATCTTTACCTTTGGCATCCTTTCCTTTGGCATCTTTTGCATTATCGGTAGATCCTCCTACATAATCTGCAGCATTGCTTCCTGCAGGAACAATTAAAAACTTAACTTTTGTATCAATTTTAGTAGGATTCATTATACGAATACGCTCAGTAACACCACGCGATCCTTGTGCTCCACACATAACTGGACCAAATGTAAAGGTGTTCTCATTAGTTGAATATGCAACCTTGCCAACTACTGAGTCGCCATTTGAAGATAATTCACTGAGGGAATTCACGACACCTTGCTCTTCGAAGATAGCACGGTAGTCAGAGATGTTGATGCCTGGAATACACGACTCACCAGTGATGTCAAAATTGCGCAATTGATAATTATTGCCATCTTTTGGATCAATGCCGGTGATACAGATACGCAGTGTTTCTTTCGCTACCGAGCAACCAGAAGGATCAAACTTGATGTCAATTGGCACTGATTGACCTGGTTGAACAACTCCAACTCTTGGAAATACCTTGAATGCAGAGATAACAAGAGGGTCCTCGGGAGGAGAAACAACTGGGAGATTGTCGGGGTCGTAAACAAAGTTATTCTTGTTGGTGCTAGTTGGTTCTGGTGCAGCACCTTTGCCTTTGGCAGGTGGCTTCGCATCCTTACCTTTTGCTTTAGGGTCAACCGCACCACTGCCTAATCTTTCCATGTATGATTTTCCAAGCTCAATTTCACGAAGGGCAGGAGCTGTGCCATATGCATAAACACCGAATAATGTGTTATCAATACTATCTAACTCGTCTTGTTCACTAGAAGAGCCACAAATCAAGTATGTGAAATCAAATTGCCCATCATTTCTTAATTCAACACGCTTGGACTTAACTTCCGAATCAAATCGAATAGCTCCAAACGATACCCCTTTACCTGGTTGCATGCGATACTTGTTGTAATTGGCGACAGCAGATAAATAAATAGGATTGGACTCTACTAACTCACCAGTGAGTGGTTCTGATATACATATTTGGAGTTCTTTGGACCGTTTGAATGTGGCTTCACCTTTTTTCATACAAAATATTACTTTGACTTCCGCCAGTGCGGTGCCTGCTTCAATAACGCCTTCAGCAGGTTCAACCTTGAGTACATCTGCCATTGATGCCTTTAGTACGTTAATCTTATATGATATCTTGTATTTTCCTTTGTTACTAATCTTAATAATCTGTGAAGCATAATCACCAACACGCAATAAACCAAAATCAATTTCATCGGTTTCTCCTACACCATCCGCGGATAGAGATGCTATTTGAATCTGGTATGCTTCCGCGACACATCGCATATTACGCACTCCAATACGCGCGGGATTATTTGCGGTGAGACCGCCTTCACTGTCCGAGAAACGGAAGGTAAACTTGCCATCTAATAAAATTGGTTCTTCACTAGTAAAAGTGACGTTTAGAGTCAATGTAACATTAGGTGCTATGACTCCCGATGATGGTGAGATGCTAATGTTCTTGCTATTTGCAAAATCACCAAGTCCAATCTCAAATGATACTGGTAACAATGATGTATTCTTTACTTCAAACGATCTAACTGCGCTTTTCCCAATTAAAATACGATCAAATTCCATCGTTAGATTCTCTTTGAGCTGTTGCACTTTCACTTCTAAATCTTTGATTAATTTCTTATCGGTACATGCAGCAACGGCAGCTTCAGCAGCTTTTAAACTTTCATCCCAAGGACCTTGAATATCAATCGTAGGCTCTACACCCCAACAACTTACTTTGTATTTAATTGGAACAGGGTTGTTCGAAACGCAGGCAACTAATGTATTCTTATACTCTCTTACGGCAGTTGGGAATGCCCAGAGTTTCACGTCCTTTGATTCACCTTCTTCGAGTGTCACTTGAGGAGGGTCAAGAGTAAATATATTCTTAACATCCGCACTGTCGTCTTCAAACCCGAGGTCGACCTGACAGCTGTACTTGCCGGTATTCGTTAGGCGAATCACATCATTATTGGTTTTCAACATGGCAAGCTTAGTCATATTCTCTGGGTCATCGGAAGGCAATGACTTCCATTCGGGCTTCTTGAGTACTAATATTGGTCCGAATGAGTACGTGTCATCGTTGATGATAAACTTCTTTTGAGGCGGTAAGTCACTAGGACTTATTGATTTTATTCGTTTCATGAATATGTTACGGGAGTCACCGTTAATCTTGGGCATTTCGCATATACCAACGCATGGAAGCATGAAAACTTGTTGCGTTCCCATGACTTCAAATGCTAAAGTTGAATCGAACTTGCCTTCAACCGTCGACAAGTACTTAATCTTAAATCTGATCGAACTATTCGCTTTGATTATCCATCTGTAAGCAGGTTTGTCATTGGCGACAGCCTCTTCACCCTCAACAACATCATCATCGCGAGACACGGTAAAATTCGATTTCACTTTACGATTTTCAATACGAGGATATGTGCGTTTGTATATTTGAAATAACTCGGCGTTTGGTATAGCAAATTTATCCGCTGGTGGCACCTTAGGTGGTGGTAGCAGAGTCAATGCCAGATTACACTCGGCATCTTCATCCTCTTCACCATCAAGAGTGATTTCAAATAATCCAAACTCTTTTGGCTTAGTAGTAACTGCCTCGGTCACCACTGGCGCTTCAACGGATTCCTCATTCTGTACAGGAGGCTCAGTCGCACTAGTGACGTCTTCTGGTGTATCAACTTGAACTTGAGGCTCCTCATAAAACGCAAAAGTAGGAATGATATTTTTGATGCCATCAACATACTCTTGGAAGAGCAAGGTTACATGCTTTATACTGTCTAGTTTTGCGAAGGGGTTGACTGGAACAGGTTCAACGACTGCACTAGCATCAGCAAGGGCATTATTGTCCACAGCGTCTTCATTCTGTACTGGAGGCTCGGTAGCAACAGGCTCAGTAGCAACTGGCTCATCAGCAACTGGCTCATCAGCAACTGGCTCGACAGAAGAAGAAGGTTGTGGAATATTTCGGACAGTCAACAATCCATCCGTTGCACTCCATATTTCTGCCAGATTTTCAATAACTTTGTTGCTTTTCTCTAACAACGAATGCTGTTGAAACAAAAATTGAGCCAAGTATACAGACTTTTGATCGTTTTCTAGTGCTTTGAAATCTTGAGCATCTAATTCCATGACTAGACCAGACTCGGTGAGCCAGGGTTCGTCACCTTCCGGATACGTAGGGATAGGTATCGATGAAGTGGATGTCATGGCAAACGCTGACGCTGACGCATCAAATCCTTTCGTAGACTTCTTATCTTTTCCTTTTCTAGGCTCGTTTAACTTCATACTTTGCTCAATACTCTTCGTCAATCGCTGAATCTCAAGCATTGTCTCGTCATAAAGCTTTGCCAGACGCAACGAGTATGCCGCTTCATCACAATTGACATTAATATTTGCCAAAATAAGCTTTGGACAACAGATTTCAATAGCTTTTAACACAACGGAGTGATCAGTCGTAAAGGTAGATACGATTGAGTCAAAGATGAATCCATACGTGGCATCTTGCCATGACAGTCTATACTGTATGAGTTTAGCCAGGTTACTGCTAGTTAATGCCGACTCGTTATCAAATTCTTTCAATGCCAGTACTTCAGGAAGTGTGTCAGTTAATTCAGAATCAGGTTCTTTGCCTTTATTCTTCTTGTCTTTGCGGAATGCATCCTCAACATCAAATTTTGCTTTCTCGGCAGCTTCTTGAAGGGTAGCACGCTTACCATTTAAAACGGTTATTTCACTATCTAAACAACAATTCAACATTCTTCTTGCAAGTTGACCCACGTCACTATCAGTGCGAGCTACCTCGGAAAGCATTTCATCCACACTTTTTGTTACTAAAGAAAGCTTTTTACTCAAGAATTTACAAACGGACGAAGTACCAACGAGTGGCGGACCGACGACCAAGATATCTTGATGAAGACCTTTATCTCTTGGGGTGTCCGATGAACCAGTGGAACCAATGAGAGCATTATACAAGAAGGAAGAAGCTACGTCAGATGCCTGTGACTGTGTCATTGGATCAGCTGCCTCTACATTGGATGTTGCTTGATAATAATCCATGATTTCCTTGGATAATCCCTCACCTGGTTGTCGAACCACAGAGCGCAATAATCCAGATGCATCATACATACCACCCACGTGTGTTAATATCTCTTCTTCCATCTTGTAGGTACTATCAAAGTCTAAAGAATAGAATTCAATTGGCAAATGCGAGGTATTGTGGACGGTTATAACTTTCTCATCAGCGTCACTATAAGGTATAATAGGGCCCAACTCAACCACTTGCGGTTCAAATTTTAATGGTGTTGCAAATCCAGATCCAATAATATTGACGGACTTAGTGTTCTTGTTGCTCTCAATCTTCATCACCGTTTCAACCGAGTATCTTCTCTCATCTGAAGGCATAAACTCAATGCATAAAACCTCTTTTTTACCTCCTTTCAACGATCCTTCCGATGGTGTTATAGTGATTTTAGGATCGTCTTTGAGCTTCTTCAGACTCCATTTGGCCACTACAGGAGACGGATTGAACAGGCGAATGTACATCTTCTTCGATTGACCGAGTAATACAGGTCCAAAATCAACAATTTCAGTAGATATTTCAATATCTGGAATGCATATATTAGCCGTTAAGATGATCTCATTCGTCGCTAAACCAGATATATTTATTGGTAAAATAACGGTTTTACGTCCTACTTTATGTATATTGGCACGTGGAGAAAATTTAGCAACAATATCCACGCTTTCGTTCTCTAACAACTTGCTCACTTTATCGGGCTCCACTGAAAACCCCGTTGAACCCAATATCTTAAAGTCGAAATCCCAAGATAATTGACCCATCAATGAAGTATTCGTGATTTTAAATATTTTTTTCTTCATGGAACCTAGTATAACATGCCCAAAATCGCATAAATATTGTGCCGATACGATGGATTTGATATTAATTGACTTGTACAATACAGATTGCAGCGAGGAGGCACTGGCAGCTTGGGCAACAAGATCCTGTTCATCGATGATCTTGCTCAGGTGATTACATATGGTCATTCGTTGCATTTCTAGTTCAAGTTGTTGAGAATTTTTACTGATTTTCTTCTCATTTTCATGATCTCCCGGTGCAGGAGGTAGTACTTGTTGAGATGAAGGTGGAACATACAATGGAGGATCTAGTGTTGTTGCTGATGCTGGTGTTGGTTGAAGCTCAGGAGGTGGTGGTAACAATTTCGCACTTGGATTTACTAGATTATCATTCGCGGTAGCTATAAACGTCTCCCATAATTGATTCACACCTGCTCCAGTCTCGCCGTAAGGACCAATCTTAAGCTGTCGAGGTAGTGCAACCACAGTCGACTTAAATATACCTTGACAATAGCACTGTATTTCAACTGGATCAAACAAACCAACTTGAACAATATAGCTGGCTACATAGTTCTGTGGCATGTATGGAGAGATAGTGAAGACAACTTTTTTATTTTCACCAGGTGCAACATTGTCGGATGCCGGACTAATATCAATGAGATACTTCGAGGACTCCAACACAGGAGTGATGTCATAGTGAAACGTCACTCTGCCATTATTCACTATCGTAAGCTCCTCTGTTTTTGTCTCCGATGTTAATACCTGACCAAAGTTAATAATGCTTTTGTCAATACTATACGAAACAGTTGATGCTTCACCGAATAACGAAAGCTTGTAGTCCGGTCCACCAACAACGGCGCATATTGCGGTGCCATTGAATTTGTTGTTAGCAAGACCAAATAATGAGAACTCGGCGTCCTCGCTCTCGCCTGGCTGCAGTACAGAGCGGACCGGTAGTATATCAAAGACTTGTGAGACAGGCGTAGTCGAATTGGCAGCACCACTAGCTTTTCTATTATGAATATTACTTAGTTGACCACGTTCATCACTGAAGGACCACTCGTACGTCGTTACCACTTTACTACAGTTCGTAACCTTGATCTTGTATCGCTTCGTGGTGTCGTTAAGAATCGATCCAAAATTAACAATATTTGTTTCAAATTGTAAATTAGGGAATATAATTTCACCTTTGAGATTGATGTAGTCTTTCTGTGCATGACCACGATACGATATCATGATTTGCTTGTCAACAATGTGGCTTTGCTTGTCATCCTTGTACGATGGATCAAATTCAACCACGACCTCTGCTACCTGACCGGGCTCAAGGGTATGCTCCCAAGAATTCAAATTAAATGGATTATCCACTTTTAACACGAATGTTAAAGTTAATGCGCTAGAATTCTTCAATGTAATTTCTTTTTTCTGTATTTTGGGTTCTAATCCCCGCTGCCATTCGTATACGAACGACAGATTTGACTCGGAGCATTCCAATAATGGATTGACGATACTCGCTTTCATTTCTGGTTCTGCAACAATTTTTAAATTTCTTTCTTTACCAACTCTACTCTCGAGCGTGAATACCTCGCTAATATCACTCACGATGCTGCAACATCCTTTGATGGTAAACGTGGTGGCAGTTCTTGGACGAAGGGTGATCTCTTCGGGTGTTATAGTGAAATAGGGAACAACAGGACGAAGATGCTTGGGGACGGTTTGACTGGCGTTGTCTTTGCCTAGCTTCTTCATTAACGCAATGCGACGATAATTTTCTTCATTCACCGTCTTATTGGTAAACTTGAGATATTGAGGACGTCTACCACGATTTTCAAGCATTATTTGTCTTTCAAACACTGTGTTTGTTAGATGGATTCCTAAGTCGATCGATTGTAGATCCTGCGTACTATGTATGGTAGTCCCGACACCTTTGGCACTGAGTGGGACCATGATTCCTTCCCCTTCTTCCACCACAATATGCACTTCATCAGTGATAACAATAGTGTCATCTAAATTGGCAGTTACAACCAGATCTTTGGACTCATTTGCGTCAAGAATTACTTCACGAAACGATAAATCGTACTTACTTTTGGCAACTTTTTGAAATAATTTCAATGAAGCAGAGATTAAACTGTCATTTGTTATCTTTAGCACCTGTGGGAAGTCTTTCAAACAGTCAATATTACCCCATTTCAGTTCCGTTGCATCCACCACTACCTTTGGTCCAACCGCTGTG
>JACCDO011109637.1_pt1 | contig 15045 bp, 12 predicted proteins | sample 7446101 | NCBI WGS metagenome assembly JACCDO01 (sample SAMN15323440, study PRJNA562643) | freshwater metagenome | isolation source: river surface water | place: USA:Blue River Watershed | collected 2017-08-16
AGGACTTAAGTGGATTGGCCACCACCGCTGCGCTTGCTACAAAAGCCAATACTTCGGATGTGACTACCAGTCTTGCGCTAAAAGCAAACACAGCAGATGTAACTACTGCACTTGCAGGCAAAGCAAAAACCACAGAGGTAACTGCTGGACTCGCAGGAAAAGTAGACAAAGTCACTGGAAAAGAACTCTCCACCAACGACTTCACCACCGCAGAGAAAACCAAACTCGCGGCCATTTCGGGTACCAATACCGGAGATCAGGACTTGAGTGGCCTTGCCACTACCGCAGCGCTTGCTACAAAAGCCAATACTTCAGATGTAACTGCCAGTCTAGCACTGAAAGCAAATACAGCAGATGTAACTACTGGATTAGCCACCAAAGCAAACTCGTCAGATGTAACTGCCAGTCTAGCACTGAAAGCAAATACAGCAGATGTAACTACTGCATTAGCCACAAAAGCAAATACTACGGATGTAACTACCAGTCTTGCACAGAAAGCAAATACAGCAGATGTGACTACTGCATTAGCCACCAAAGCAAATACTTCGGATGTCAATTCTGGACTTGATGGTAAAGAAAATGTATCTAACAAATCGACTGCCGTAGATTTGGGAGGAACCTCTCCCAGCGATGTTTTTTATCCGAGCCAAAAGGCTGTGAAAGCCTATATTGCCGCCAACGCGGCAGCAGGTGGAATAGCGGATGGAGGAATCACCACCATCAAACTTGCAGATGATGCAGTGACCGATGCAAAAGTTGCCAATGGCATCAATAAATCAAAAGTAGGATTGGGGAATGTAGAGAATACGGCACTGACGACATGGTCAGGCTCAACTAATTTGACAACCGTTGGTACAATTACATCTGGTACCTGGGATGGAACAGCAATAAACTATTCAAAATTAAATTTAGCCCAAAGCATAGTTAGTGACGATATTGCAGATGGTACCATAAGTATGCGAAAATTAGGCATTGCAAAAGGTGACCTTGTTTCTTTGGGATTGGCAGGGGACGAAGAATTAGTTGTTTATCGGGCGGGTCAAGGTTTATCAGAAACAACTGCTACCATTGGAGTGAGAAGTAGTGGTGCACCTCGAGTTGAAACAACTTTTGATTTAAATCCTGTTTCTACCAATTTTATTCAGGACGGAGCAGTTACGAATGATAAAATTGCCTTGGGAATCAGTAAATCAAAAGTAGGACTCGGCAATGTCGACAATACCTCGGATGCGTTGAAACCCATCAGCACGTCGACCCAAACTGCATTAGATCTTAAAGCCCCTCTTGAATCACCCACCTTTACGGGCACCGTCTCTGGAATTACCAAGTCCATGGTAGGGTTAGGAAATGTGGATAATACCAGCGACTCCAATAAACCCATCAGTACGGCTGCGCAAACAGTATTAAACCTGAAAGCCCCTCTTGAATCACCTACCTTCACAGGCACCGTCTCTGGAATTACCAAGTCCATGGTGGGCTTAGGAAATGTGGACAATACCAGCGACTCCAATAAACCCATCAGTTCTGCAACCCAAAACGCGCTAGATGCAAAAGCAAACTCCACTGACCTTACCAATGGTTTAGCAGAAAAAGCCCCACTAAACAGCCCAACCTTCACGGGTACCGTATCTGGAATTACCAAGTCTATGGTGGGTTTAGGAAATGTGGAAAACACTGCATTGAGTACCTGGACAGGCTCTACGGCTGTAGAAAAAGTAGGTACAATCGTAGAAGGAATGTGGAATGGAACTTCTGTTTCGGTAGCATATGGTGGTACAGGAACCAACTCATTTGGCACCAATCACCTTTTAGTTGGAGATGGAACAAATCCAATTCAAGGTATTGCACCGGGGAATTCCGGAAACCTACTCACTTCGGATGGCACTGGGTGGGTTTCTTCTCCAGCATCTATAAGTGCAGCCTCACTCACAGGAACAACCTTGGCAACCAATGTTGTAAATTCGGATTTGAGAACAGTAGGCCTTCTAACCCGTTTAAATACCCAATCAATGATTTCATGGGGAAAAGCTGTTATTGGTGACGATGTAGAAAACGCACCATCGGCAATTTTAGAGGTACATTCAACCACTCAAGGCTTTTTACCTCCTAGAATGACTTTGGCACAAAGAAACGCAATCAGTTCTCCAATAGCAGGATTGGTGATTTGGTGTTCAAACTGCGGACCAAATGGTGAACTGCAGGTCTTTGGAGATGGCGGTAGTTGGCTTAATCTCGTCGGTGGGACAACCGCAGGAGTTTTTACACCTACAGTTGGGCAATCCTATCGAGGGGGAATTGTAGCCTATATTCTCCGAAATGGAGACCCAGGTTATGATGCGAACACCCCCCATGGCATCATTGTTTCCCTATCCGATCAAAGTACAACAGGATTACCCTGGAGTTGGCAATGGACTACAAGATTTCTTGGACCAAGAGATACAAACTACCTTTTAGGTCAGGGAAAGCATAATACAGAAGAAATAATTTTTCGTGATAACGACGATAATGCCGCAAATAAAGCATCCCAACATAGAGGCGGAGGCTTTAGCGATTGGCACTTACCTAGTGAGGATGAATTGAAAAAATTATTTAGTGTTGACCTTGGAAGTGCTAATTTGGATACTTCAGCTATTTATTGGAGTTCTTCAGAATATGACAATTTAAGAGGAGCATATTGTAGAAAAAGTGGTAATGGTTCCTTTTGTGATTACCTCACTAAAGGTAACCTCTTTAGGGTTCGGGCAATTCGTTACTTTTAAGGATATAAATCCTTCAGAATTGGAAAACTAGGAGACTACCGAAAAGGATCAATTGAGTTCGAAACAGGTAAGATAGTATTTGGGTGCCTTTATGAAATCTTTATTCCTTAACGACCTCTTTCGATTCAATCCCTTACTTCAGTAGCTTAATCATCGCTTCCTCCTACCAGAGAGTAGCGACGCATGTTAAATGCATTAAGCCTCTACAGCCCCACGATTATCCAATTGCAGGTGGGCATGGAATTCGGAAGGGGACTCGCCCATGATCTTTTTGAAATTGAGGTAAAAGGTATTGCCACTGACAAACAAGTTCTTCTTGGACAAGGAATCGATGGTGTGCGTCAACAAATAGCCCTTGCGGATCAAGGTAATGGCGTAATTGATGCGCAGCACATTGACGTACTCGCCAAAAGTAAAGTTACCATAGTACTTGAATAGGTACTTCAGGACTCACTGCATCGATTTGTTCCAAGAGGCAGAACTGTCCGTACAAAATGCGCTTGGTTTTCAGCAGGTAAAAACAAATAAACCACCAAAGGAAAGCAGCGATCCCTTAGAATTCCCTCAAAAAAACGATGGAATTGACAAGGCTATACCCAAATCACGAGTTAAACCTTGGGGCTAATTGAAGGCTTTCTGTATAAAAATTTTTACCCATCAGTTATCGCTCTTCAACTGGAGTTTACCCCACAAAGTACGCTTCCAGCTCCTTCAGCATCTCTCCCTTCTCGCGCAAGTCACGGATTACCTTGCCCTTTTCCAACAGCACAATGCGATCGCAGAGGTCGGTGACATGGTTTAGGTCGTGGCTGGAGATCAAAAAGGTGGTTTTGGAAGCGGCCAACTCGGATAGGATCAACTTCTTCAAACGGATCTGGGAACTCGGGTCCAAGTTCTCAAAAGGCTCATCCAAAAAGACCACCTGGGGATGTCCAAGCATCGCAGCGGCAATGCCTACCTTTTTCAGGTTTCCCTTGGATAGGTCGCGAATGTATTTCTTTTTGCCCAGCACCTCCTCATTGAAGAGCTCCTCAAACTTGCTCAAATGCAGTTGCAAGTCTGCCTCCGACAGGCCATAGATCTTGCGCAAGGTCTCAAAGTACTCGTCCGGAGTCAGGAATGCCAAAAGCATCTGCTCATCCAAATAAGCACCCACCTGGGACTTCCAACTCTCCGTTTTGCTTACATCGGCACCCAAAAAGGTTACCTGACCTGCTGTAGCCCGCACCAGGTCCAGCATGATTCGGAATAGCGTGGTCTTGCCGGCTCCATTGTTTCCCACTAGGCCAAAGCACTCCCCCTTGGCAATTTCCAGTTCGGGAATATCCAGCACCACGGCTTCTTTGTACTGCTTTTTAAGTTGGGATACCTGTATCATAGTTCTTGTCGGAAGGAAGATGAAATTTCAAATCGGTTGGCCAAAAGCCGTTGCGTCACGAGACGAGAAAGTGGTCCAAAAGCAAGGATCCCTGCGAGTCCGGTGACTCCCAAGGCCAGCAAGCCGGCATAATCGTTGATTAAATAGGAAAAAGGAAGGTACACCAAGTAGGGCCCCGCCATCAAGGGGATAATAATCAAAAACTGCGCTGCGCCTACCCCCTCGTAGTTAAACATGGCTCCCTTGTTGAGGTCCATGGGCTTGGGCTTCCACAGGGCTACGTAAATAATCACATGGATCAGAATCCCACAGTTAAACAAGAAGGTGGCAACATGTACCAGCAGGATGTCCCAACCGAAGTACACGTAGGGCACCGAAGCCAAGAAACAAACCCCAGAAATCCCGAGAAAGAGCAGGTACTTGGCCCGCACCAAGGCTTCCAAGCCTCCTTTTTGCATCAGGAAAAAATCAAAATTGGAAGAGTTCCAACTCAAAAACAGCTGCCCATACTGAATCATAAAGATTCCTGTGATAAACACCCCTACAAAAATGAAGATGGGAGAAATCCCAGTTTCACTTTGGTAGGCAGGATTGGTATAGAAGATCAATCCATACAGCAAGAAGAAGGCGGATAGCATCAGGTAGGTGCGGCTTTTCTTATGTCGAAGGATCAATTTCCACTCCAAATTGGCCAGCTCCCCAGCCATGCCAAAGCGGGAAAAAAGGCCAAAACTTTGCCCCGCCACCCGGTAGTCCTCCTCCTCTCCGAGTTCCTCCAAGTAGGCATGCGATACGTAATACCGGTAGGAAAGCGCATAAACCAATCCAAGCAACAGGAGCGTCCCCATCAAGGGAAAAATGCTTTGCGCAGCCGCAGTAAAGAATGGAGCGAGGAGCTCGCCTACATTGAACCAACCTAGGTATGTCGATCCTCCTGACAGTAAAACCACTAAAAACACTACCCCCAAACCGACTAGGCTATCCTCAAAGCGCTGCTTGAACCAGAGCATAAACCAGTGCAGGGACCAGCTTAAGCACAACAAGGTACCCAACCAAGAGACTAGCCCAATTACCCCATAGTCCTCCTGTACCGCCTCCACCCCAAAGGGTGAAAAGAGCAGCAAGGCGATCACATTGAGCGGAGACAAAAAGGAGCGGAACAATAAGACAGCTACGATTTTCTTTTTTCCAATCGGGAGGTGGAGCAAACTTTCCAAATCCACCACCGGTAACTTCTGAACGAAGTAGCGATACATAAATTCCCCCAGAAAAAAGTAGATCAAAAACGAGTTAAGAAAGGCAATGGGTTCCTTGCCCTCGGCAAACATATCGATAATTCGTCCTAGAAATAGGCCAGCGAAAAATACATAGCTCAACAGGAGCAGTGCAATAAATACCAAAAATCCAGTGGCGAGGGCACTTTTCGCAAAACTCGTGGAGCGAACACTCTTCAGGTATTGCAAGCGAATAAGTGTAAAAAACATAGGCTACAGACGTTAGATTCTGAAACGTAAACTTCAAAATTTTGGCCATCTTTACCAATCAAAAAAAGTTAAAAGAAACAAATGAGCCAGGAACTGAATTTTTTTGAAGCGGTACAGCAGCGCAGGTCTGTGCGCGTATTCGATCAAACAGACAATTTTGACGGCACCATCGTTCAAAAATGCCTGGAGGCAGCCATCCTCTCCCCCAACAGTTCGAACTTGCAACTCTATCAGTTTGTGCGTGTGCCCGAATACTCTACGCTGAAAGATCGCTTGGCCCAACTCTGCATGGGACAGAAAGCAGCCACTACGGCTCGGGAACTGGTGGTTGTCCTTACTCGTCGAGACCGCTGGAAAGCCCATGCGAAAGCCAATTTTGACTTTATCTCGGGCTCGGCATCAGGGGAAGGGGATAAAAAAGTAAAGTTGGCCCTCCGCTATTACGGCAAATTGGTGCCCATGCTGTACAACAAATTTCCGGGATGGTCCTTTGTTAAAAAATTGATTGCCCTGACCCAGGGCCTCCGCAAACCCATGGTACGTGAGGTAAGTGAAACTGCCGTCCGCATTTCGGTCCACAAGAGTGCATCCCTTGCCTGCATGACCTTTATGTTGGGGATGAAGGCGGCGGGTTACGACACTTGCCCCATGGAGGGCTTTGATTCCAAGCGGGTCAAAAAACTCCTCAACCTCCCTGCGGGATCTGAAATCGCGATGATTATTGGCTGCGGCAAAGGCCTACCCGAAGGAATCTATGGGGATCGATTTAGAGTACCTACCTCAGAATTGATTACGGTGAAATAAAAAGAAAGGGTCCGCTGTCGCGAACCCTTTCTTTTTATTTCAAACTCTTCGCTGAGGCAATCTTATCGGCCTCGCCAAAAAGCTTGATGGCCTGCTGATACACCTCGTTGATGTCGTTGATGACCTTGTAGAAGGCACTATCGTCGTAGAGTTGACGTCCCAAATGTGCCTTGATCAGGATTCGGAGGTACTCCTTGGACTTGGCAAAATCCTTCGCATCAAATTCCACTTTATTTTTCTTCCCAAAGGCTACCAGGTCATTGAGCATCGCATCGCTGACCTTGAAATCTTTATAATAATCTTCCACGGAGACCTTGGAAAATTTGCTCTTATTTTTGCTCACATAATCCAACAAATACTCACGGGAAGTGTCCGAAGAGAAAAGTTTGTTCACATAGGCACTATTCATTGTGGTATCAAGCGGTACAAAGTAGTCTGGCATAATTCCTCCACCCCCATAGACAGTTCTTCCCTTTTTGGTTTGGTACTTGAGGCTATCGTTAAACTTGATGCTATCCGCTGAGAAATACTCCCCTTGCTCAAAGCGGTTTAACTCGTCCCGCTCGTAGGCTTCGTACCCCTCGTCGTAAGGCTTTTGAATGGATCTTCCCGATGGGGTGAAGTAGCGTGCAATGGTCAATCGCAATTCTGCTCCATCCGATAGGTCTATCGGCATCTGCACCAAGCCCTTACCAAAAGACCTTCTGCCTACGATTAGCCCTCGATCGTTGTCCTGGATGGCTCCTGCTAGAATCTCCGAAGCAGAGGCAGAGCCCTCGTTGATCAAGATAATCACCGATCCCTCTTCAAACATTCCAGGCTTGGATGCATAGGCCTTGTTGCTGTACTGCGTCACTTTTCCTGATTGAGAAACAATCAAATCTCGGCCGCCCAACAACTCGTCAGCCATGTAGATGGCCGCTCCCATGTATCCGCCTGGGTTGCCTTGCAAGTCGACAATTAATTTCTTCATGCCCTTTGCCTGCAAGTCAGCCACTGACTTTCGGAACTCGTCGTAGGTAGTCGCCGCAAAGCGGGTGACCTTGATGTAGCCAACTTCCTTATCGACCATGTAGGTGGCATTGATGCTGTATTGTGGAATTTTGGCACGGGTAATCGAATACTTGATCAAATTGGGTGCGTTTTTTCGCTTGATTTCTACCGCTACTTTGGATCCACTTGGTCCACGCAAGTAGTCAAATACATCCCGGTTGGTGATGCCAATGCCAGCCACAGTCTTGCCATCAACCGAAATAATCTGGTCTCCGGACTGAATGCCCAAGGCCTCGGATGGTCCTCCCGTAAGGGGCGCCACCACATAAATGGTGTCGCGAATGATGCCAAACTCCACTCCAATCCCATCAAATTCTCCTTCCAACTGGGACTGAACCAAGGAAGCGTCTTTGGCAGGGATGTAGCTGGAATGGGGGTCCAACTTTTCCAACATTTTGGTGATGCCAAACTCCACCAACTCGTTGGTGTCTACACTGTCTACATAGTCGCGGTTGATGTAGGTCATGATCTCCTGCAACTTGTAGAGCGCAGCGCGCAGGTCATTTTGACTGCCCTTAGGCTCAGCAAAAGTGGCGCCTATCCAAATTCCCCCCGCGATCGAAAGGGCAATAAGTAAAGGAAGACGGATTTGCGAGGAGGTATTTTTGGTTGAACTCACGGAGAAAGGGGTTTACTTTTCGAATTAAACAATCTAAGACCGAAAATGTGTTTGCTTGGTTACAATTTTAGTTAAAATTAACGTCCTTGACCGCTAAACAAGTACATAAAGATGAGATTTATTTATGATTATCTGCACTATCAAAGTGACGAAAGGAACAGGAGTCGAAGTCCAAGAAAGTGGGCTGTAAACCGTCGACGGTAAACCGTTGACGATTATCCGCAGTGATAAAGGTTCCTTTTGAATAACTAGAAAGAATGCGGATAATCATCTATTTATTTCCCTTTATTAGTTCAAAAAAAATTATTTTTGTGTGATGCAATCACGGAAGGCCATAGAAAAAACAAGTGTAGGAGAGTTGGTCTCCGAAAACTATGTGTTTGCTGCCGTCCTGCATTACTTTGGAATCAGCTTTTACCAGTATCCCAGCGACTCCCTGGAAAAGGTTTGTCAAAAACACAAAGTCAACCCGAGACAGCTCATCGCGCAACTCGAGAGTTGGGCACTCCAAAAGGAACCTACGGTAGAGGAACTTTACCTCAATCCCATCGAGCTGCTCGTCGCCTACCTCAAAAAGAAGCACTATTACTTCGTACGTCAAGAACTCCCTTTCTTGTCCAACATGATCTCTGGCATCTTACCGGAACCAGGTTATGAACCGCTCCTAGGAGACTTGCGTATCCTTTTTCCGCTCTTTGTGGAAGATTTTATTCACCACATCCACGAGGAAGAGAGTCGACTATTTAACCGCATCACGCTACTTCAAGATATCGAAGCAGGAGAGTTTCGAATCCAAGATGCGCTCAAGATCTTAGAACAGGAGCCAATCCACTACCTCGCAGAGCATCACGAGATTCACGACGACGAAATGGAAGGAATCCGTAGGCTCACACAAAACTATGCCTTGTCAGCCGATGCCCCATTGGCCATGAAGGTGCTGTACCACGAATTGCAAAATTTTGAGAAGGAACTCTCCATCCATGCGCGCATTGAGGATGAACTCCTTTTCCCCAAAGCAGTGGAATTGGAAAAAGAGGCCCTACGCAAGATTCGCAAACAAATACAAACCAACTGATGCCTAGAGTACTAGCGATAGACCTGGGCACCAAGCGCACCGGCCTAGCAGTAACTGATCCCTTACAGATCACCTGCAATCCCCTGGAAACCATCGAGACGGCCAAGTTGATGCCCTACCTGCAGGCCTATTGCGCCAAAGCGGAATTAGACACCTTGGTGCTCGGGCATCCCACCCGACACAATGGGCAGGCCAACGAAATGACCCCTTTGTTGCTTGCCTTAAAAGACAAACTCGAGTCGGCATTTCCCGCACAAAAGGTAGTCCTCATCGACGAGCGCTACACCTCCAAAATGGCCATGCAAACCCTCATCGCCATGGGCAGCAAGAAAAAAGACCGGAAGGAAAAGGCGGGCAACTTGGACAAGGTATCTGCCGCAATTATCTTACAATCCTATTTAGAAAGACAATGATTTATCCTATCGTCGCTTACGGCAACCCAGTGTTAAAAAAGGAAGCAGAAGAACTGCCTGAAGGAAGCGACCTGACCCAGTTGATCCAAGACATGTACGCCACCATGGACCATGCCCAGGGTGTGGGCCTAGCCGCTCCCCAGATCAATCAGGGCGTTCGCCTATTTGTCATCGACAGCACGCTCATGCTGGATGAAAAGGACGAAGAAAAAGGCATCCGCCGTGTATTCATCAATCCCATTCTCCTAGATGAGTACGGAGACAATTTTGGCTTTGAAGAAGGCTGCTTGAGTATTCCTGACGTGCGTGCAGAAATCATCCGTCCCGAAAAATTAACCCTGGAATACTACGACGAAAACTGGAACCTGAAGGAGGAAGAATTTAGCGGCATGACCGCCCGTGTGATCCAACACGAGTACGACCACTTGGAAGGAATCCTATTTGTAGACTACCTCAAAGGCCTGAAAAAGCGCATGATTCAGTCCAAATTGATCGATGTGAGCAAAGGCAAGGTAGCCACCGACTACCGCATGATCTATCCCCTACGCTAATGGAAAAAAGACCAGCACTCCGCATCGCCCTGGTGCAGACTGACTTGCATTGGCAAGAAAAAACCGCCAACCTAGCGGCGCTGGAGGAGAAAATCTGGTCTTTGAAAGATGCTTGCGACTTGATCGTCCTACCGGAAATGTTTCCCACGGGTTTTTCCATGGATTCAGCCGCCCTGGCTGAGCCGATGAACCTGCAGGTGCACAAGTGGATGAAGCAAATGGCCACCCAAACCGGTGCAGTAATCACCGGCAGTGCCATCATTTCTGAGGGAGAAAATTATTTCAATCGACTGCTCTGGGTGGATCCAAGTGGCCTCACCCAAACCTACGACAAGCGCCACCTCTTTCGCATGGCCAATGAGGACGCAAGTTTTACGCCTGGAGAACAACTTCCCGTATTTGAACTGAAGGGCTGGAAAATCTGCCCGCAAATCTGCTACGACCTTCGCTTCCCCGTTTGGTCGCGCAATTGCTGGTCCGCAGGGAATGCGTCCTACGACCTATTATTTTATGTAGCCTCCTGGCCTGCAGCCCGTATTTCTGCCTGGGATGCCCTACTTCCAGCCCGTGCCATCGAAAACCTATCCTACTGCCTCGGTGTCAACCGAGTAGGCGTAGATGGAAACCAGATTGCCTACAACGGACATTCTGCGGCCTACGATTTCAAAGGAGAAAAAATACTGGATCTTGGCGAGCAAGGGCAAATTCAGGTGCTGAGTTTAAACCATGCTGCATTGGAAGAATACCGAAGCAAATTTCCTGCTTGGAAAGATGCCGACCCTTTTACCTTACGGCCCTAGCCCTGGAAGCAGGATTTCCATAAGTGGAATAAAAACCTGCTTGATTTTCGTATTTTTGTTGACCTAAATCTCTTTTTGAGGAATGTTGCTGCAAGGAGTCGCATTCAAAACCAAGAGTTAGGCAACCTATTGAACTCATTTTTAGCAAAATTCTGAGCCCATGTCCAAGACACCAAAAATTCTCTACACCCTCACCGATGAGGCCCCTGCATTAGCCACTTATTCGCTTTTACCCATCGTACAAGCGTTTACCAAGACGGCAGGGATTCAAGTAGAAACACGCGATATTTCTCTTTCTGGTCGTATTCTTGCCAATTTTCCAGAATTCCTAACCGAAGCACAGCGCATCAACGACGACCTGGCCGAGTTGGGTCACCTAGCGACTACACCAGAGGCCAATATTGTCAAGTTACCAAATATTTCGGCATCTGTGCCTCAGTTGAAGGCGGCGATCAAGGAATTGCAAAGCCAAGGATATGCTTTGCCTGACTACCCGGAGGAGCCCAAAACCGAGGAGGAAAAAACCATCAAGTCCAAGTACGACAAGATCAAAGGTTCGGCTGTGAACCCCGTCCTTCGCGAAGGCAACTCCGATCGACGCGCTCCCTTAGCCGTAAAAAATTACGCACGCCAGCATCCCCATTCCATGGGCGCTTGGTCCGCAGACTCTCCCTCCCATGTAGACAGCATGACTGCTGGGGATTTTTACGGGTCTGAGCAATCGCTTACTGTAGACCAAGCCACCCAACTGACCATTACCCTCCAAGGGACCGATGGCAGCACCGAAGTGCTAAAGTCTGGTTTGAAGGTGCAGGAAGGTGAAGTCATCGATGCGGCCACCTTGAGTGTATCCCAATACCGCGCCTTCTTGAAAAAGGCAAAAGAAGACGCGCTGAAGAAAGGGATTCTTTTTTCCTTACACCTGAAGGCCACCATGATGAAGGTATCGGACCCCATCCTCTTTGGGCATGCGGTTACGGTATTTTTTGAGCCTGTCTTTACCAAGCATGCCGCTACCCTAGCATCCCTGGGCGTAGATGTCAACAATGGATTTGGAGACCTTTTGGCCAACTTGGAGAAACTTCCCGCTGCTCAAAAAGAAGAAATTCTACAGGACATCGAAGCCTGCTATGCCACAAGCCCAGCAGTAGCCATGGTCAATTCCGAAAAAGGAATCACCAACCTGCACGTACCGAGTGACGTGATCATCGATGCATCCATGCCGGCCATGATCCGTACTTCGGGAAAAATGTGGAACAAGGAAGGAAAACTTCAAGACACCAAAGCCATCATCCCAGACCGTTGCTATGCGGGGGTATACCAAGCAGTATTTGATTTTTGCAAGAAAAATGGGGCCTTCAACCCGGCCACCATGGGCTCCGTTCCCAATGTGGGCTTGATGGCTCAGAAGGCGGAAGAATACGGTTCGCACGACAAAACCTTTGAAATTCCATTTGCCGGTACGGTAGTCGTTAACGATGCAGCAGGCAAGCAGCTTTTTGCACATGCCGTAGAAAAAGGAGACATCTGGAGAATGTGTCAGACCAAAGACGCGCCGATTCAAGATTGGGTGAAACTAGCCGTGAGCCGTGCCCGCTTGTCTGATACGCCTGCAGTCTTTTGGCTAGACAAGACCCGTGCGCACGATGCGCAACTGATCCAAAAGGTCAACAAATACCTCCTACAGCACGATACAAAAGGGCTAGAAATTCATATTCTATCCCCAGTTGAGGCTACCCTATTCTCTTGCGAGCGCATCGTAGCGGGCAAGGACACCATCTCCGTGACCGGTAACGTACTTCGCGACTACTTGACCGACCTCTTCCCTATTTTGGAAGTGGGCACCTCAGCCAAAATGCTTTCCATCGTTCCCTTGATGAACGGAGGAGGTTTGTTTGAAACTGGAGCTGGTGGATCTGCTCCCAAGCATGTGGAGCAATTTACCGAAGAAGGACACTTGCGTTGGGATTCCTTGGGTGAGTTTTTGGCCTTGGCCGTCTCCTTGGAGCACCTAGGACAAACCTTTAACAACCCTACAGCCCTCCTCTTGGGCGAAACGCTAGATCAAGCCACAGGCCGATGGCTAGAAGAAGACAAATCACCTGCTCGTGTAGTGGGCAAATTGGACAACCGAGGGGGGCATTTCTACCTGGCCTTGTACTGGACGCAGGCACTTGCCTCGCAAACCAAGGATCCTGCATTGGCGGCCAAGTTTACCGCATTAGCCAAAGCACTTGTAGACCAAGAAGCCAAGATTGTAGACGAATACAACAGTTCCCAAGGAAAAACCATCGATCTCGGCGGCTACTACCGACCGGATGCAGCAAAGTGTGCGCAGGCCATGCAGCCAAGTGCCACCTTCAAACAACTTTTGGCCTCCTTAGCCTAAAGGTAAAACCGGGTGAAAATCCCGGTTTTTTTAATTCCTCTTTTGAAAGCTCCCAGTCTAGATGCCTGCTATTCTTGGGTTTAGGGGAATGGAAGGTTTACCCCCTTTCTTTTTTTGATTTCGAAATCGATTGAAATGCAGAATTCCGCGTTTTGGTGAGTAAAGGCAAGATTTTAGTTTGGGCAGAGCCGATTTTTGTAATAAATTCGCCTGCATTTCAGCGTGATTTAACCATAAACGCTGGAACTACCCGAAATAGAAAAATTAGTAGCACTATAAAATCACTTAATGATGAGCAAGATTAAAATTGGTATCAATGGATTCGGCAGAATCGGTCGCCTCGCTTTCCGCGTTGCACAAGAAAGAGCTGATGTACAAGTAGTAGCGATCAACGATTTGATCGATGTAGATTACATGGCTTACATGTTGAAGTACGACTCTACCCACGGCATCTTCAAGGGTACTGTGGACGTGAAAGATGGCAACTTGATCGTAAACGGGAATGCCATCCGCGTGACCGCAGAAAAAAACCCAGCCTCCTTGAAGTGGGGTGAAGTAGGAGCCGATTACGTCATCGAATCTACCGGTATTTTCTTGACCAAAGAATCTGCTCAAGGTCACATCGACGCAGGTGCCAAGAAGGTGATCATGTCCGCTCCTTCCAAGGACGACACGCCGATGTTTGTAATGGGTGTCAACGAGCACACCTACACTACCGACATGACCTTTGTATCCAATGCATCTTGTACCACCAACTGCCTTGCGCCAATCGCAAAGGTATTGAATGACAACTGGGGCATCGAAGAAGGCTTGATGACTACCGTGCATGCGACTACCGCTACGCAAAAGACCGTAGATAGCCCTTCTGCCAAGGACTGGAGAGGCGGACGTGGTGCTGGTCAAAACATCATCCCATCTTCTACTGGCGCTGCCAAGGCCGTAGGAAAGGTAATTCCTGAATTGAATGGCAAACTTACCGGTATGGCCTTCCGAGTGCCTACTCCAGACGTATCTGTGGTGGACTTGACGGTTCGCTTGAAAAACCCTGCTACCTACGCAGAAATCTGCGCCAAGATGAAGGAAGCCTCTGAGACCACCATGAAAGGTGTTTTGGGCTATACCGAAGATGCAGTCGTATCCAACGACTTCATCGGTGATCCACGTACCTCCATCTTCGATGCAGAGGCTGGCATTCAACTATCCAACACCTTTGTGAAGGTAGTGTCCTGGTACGACAACGAATGGGGCTATTCCAACAAGGTCATCGACTTGCTGACTTACATCGCCAAGAAGTAATACAAAAGCCCCGTATCGCTACGGGGCTTTGTTTATTTTAACTGAAACACAGCGGAAATACAGTAGAAATACAATAGAAATAGCCTGAGCAAGCTCAGGGAACTAGGGGATTCAATTCGTATTTCGATGGTATTTCACGAAGCCTGCCTGCGACAAGCGGCAAGTCAAAAGAAAGCAATGAGGTTTTTAGTTTAACCACCTAGACACATAGAAAAGCCCTATTTGTCTAGGCGGTTTTTTTTGAGAAGTCCTATTTACTGATTGAAATAAAAAAGCAGGCCAAAAGCCTGCTTTTTTGTGATCCCGCTGGGATTCGAACCCAGGACCCATACATTAAAAGTGTATTGCTCTACCAGCTGAGCTACGGAATCGGTAATTAAAATAAAAAGCGGAAGGTCTTTCCGCTTTGAATGGTGATCCGGTC
>JACCDO011296569.1_pt1 | contig 15043 bp, 4 predicted proteins | sample 7446101 | NCBI WGS metagenome assembly JACCDO01 (sample SAMN15323440, study PRJNA562643) | freshwater metagenome | isolation source: river surface water | place: USA:Blue River Watershed | collected 2017-08-16
AACAATATCAGAATCCATATGAAAATAATTATCCAAATACTTATGAAAAATATGGATTACAAGGAGGAGCTCTTGTTCAAGAAGTATTTTTAAATAAACTACAACACAGACTAGAATGGGATGAACAAAATAGTATGTACAGTATTTTTGAAAATAATCAACTAGATTGTACATTTAGTCAAAATGATATTTTAAAATATATAATAAATTCTGAAGAAGGTAGTTTGTGTATAAAAAAATATATATTTATTATAACATATAATCAAATTCAAGGTACTAATGAAATTAATTTTGTCAACTCTGTATTTACATCAAGTTTAGATACAATGATAAAATTACAAAATTTTATTTATGAAACTATTAATCATATGTATGATATGTATGATATTGATATGGACCAAATAATTAGTTACCAACAAAAATTAATTTTATTTTATTATCAGCTTATAATCTGGTTATTTAAAAATGTTTCTCTTTATGAAACTAATGAAAATATTAATAAAATTAGTAAAATGTATTCTAGTTTATCATTTAGATTTAGTACTTTGATTTTGAGAAAAATTCTTGATGTACAAAGTGTTGTTGAAGAAAATAATTTAATATTAAATAAACTTATTAATATTAAAGATGATATAGCCGAACAATTACTTTTTATAAACCAATATTTTACCATGGAAAATACTGTTGTATCAAAACCAACTTTTGTTAGCGATATTGAGAATATTAGTGATAATTCAAGTGTATCTGAAGTTTTTAATAATTCAGATAAATCCACTTTAACTAGTAAAAAAACTGACGAAACATCTCGAAACACAGGTTCTAATACAGGTTCTAATACAGATACTAATACAGGTTCTAATACAAGTTCTTCATTAATAAATACAGAAAATACAGAAAATACAGAAGTATCAGAGGATATCTTTAAAAAATACCAGATCAAACGAAAAAATGGTTCACCTGTAAATAAAATTATAGATTTATTTTCAGATGAAAAAATTTCAGAAAATGAAAATTCAGATAACGGATATGTAGAACTTGAACCAACAATGAATGATACAATTACTAGTTATAATTTAAAAAATAAAAAATTTGGTGATATAAAAGATATTGAACATACGTCTAATAAAGTATATTCAGGAGAACCTATAACTAATACTCAAACTAATACTCAAACTAATACACAACCTAATACTCAAACTAATACACAAACTAATACACAAACTGGAGGAACAACATATACAGGTACAACACCTTCCTATAATATATTTAGTGCAGCAAATAATGGTAAAGTATATAAATTAAAATTATAAGTAATAAATAAAATAAATATAATAAATATATCTAATAAATAATATATGAAAGCCAAAATAGAAATTGAAATAAAAAAAATTGAAAAAGAAATAAAAGAATTTATAAAAAATATCGATGAATTAGAAATAGATATAATTCAAAATAATGAAAAAAACGAAAAAATTTTAAATTTATATAAAATAATGTTAGAAAATATTATTTTAGAACATCATGAAGCTTGTAAAAAAATTTTAAAATAAGATAATAATTTTTTTAATTATAATTTTTATAATAATATAAATTATATGAGTAACTTAATAGAAATAATCCCAGGTTTATATTTAGGAACATATAGTGGTAGTAATGTTATAGGTAATATAATAAGTATAAATAAACCATTGACAGGAGAATTAAAAATATTAAATTTAGATATTGACCCAAATTTATTATATTTAAAAACAGAATTAGATAATAAAAAAATAATAGATTATGAAACAGTAAATAATTTTATTTTAGAATCATATAAATCTGGTATAAATACCATAATATATTGTGATAATATAATAATATCTATGTTAATATGTGTTCAATTTATAACAAATTATTTAGATATGAGTATTTTAGAAACAATATATATAATTAGTAAAAAAACACAAGTAAATACTGAAAATTTACCGAAAAATATTATTTATGATCTTTTTAAGTATTATCAAATCAACAAAATAAAATAAATTTATATTTCTATTTTTTCAATTTGATCAATCATCTCTAATATTTTTTTATTTTCTACTTTACAATATCCTAAGTTCATTTGATATATTACACTTTGATAATCAATAATAATATCAAGTTTTTTATTAATGTGGATTATTAATTCATTTTCTTCATTTTGTTCATTTTGTTCATTTTGTTCATTTTCTATTAAATCAAGTTTATTTAAAAGAATATCTTCTTTTTCTTTGATTTTAGTAATAAGTTTATTAATAAGGTTAAATTCTTCATTAAAATTATTAAAAATTTTTTTAAAGTCATTATCTTTATTATATAAATTAACAGTATACTCTTCAATTACTTCGTCAGTAAGATCTTTTTCAGTAAAGAAATGTATTAAAATTTGATTAGCATATTCGTAAACATTATTTAATTCAGATAATAAATTAACAACAATATTTTGTAATTCATCATCATTATTTTCCATATATTTAAATATTTGAATTTGTTTTTTAATATCATCATATTGATCAATAACTTGTCTAAAATATTTTAGTTGTTCAGAATATTTTTTACTATTATTATCATCATCATAAATTTCAATACCTTTAGTATCTTCATCATTAGCAGATTGTAATTGTATAACAGGAGTATTTTGTTGTATTAAATAAATACTATAATTAATTTTATAGTCATGTAATAGTTCTTTATATTTATCAGTATCTATGTCATCATACTTATTTTGTTCAAGCCAATATAAAATTTCTTGAACATTATTAATAATATCATTTTTAGTATTTTCAGGTATTTGAACATCTGAACTTTGAACATTTTCTATTATTTTTTTACTAGAGTCAATTAAAGAAATATAAGATTCTTTTTTAATTTTATCAATACGATCAATTTGATCCATTTGTTTAGCAGAATTAATAATATCTTCAATTTGTTCTTTAGTTAAATTTTGTTTATTACCAGAAACTTGAATAGTTTTTTTATTAAGGGGATTATCTAAATCTTCAGCTTTAATTTTAATAATACCATCAGAATCTATTTCAAAGGTTATTTGAATTTCAGGTATACCTCTTTTTTGTTTTTCAATTCCTGTTAAAGTAAAATCCCCTATTAAAAAATTATCTTTAGTAAATTTTCTTTCTCCTTCAAAAATCTTTATATCAATAGATTCCATATAATCAGTATCAGTAGTATATTTTTTAATTTTTTTAACAGGAATAATAGTACCTCTAGGAATAAGTACATCCATAATTCCTCCAGAAGTTTCAAGACCAATAGAAAGTGAAGTTCTATCAATTAAAATAAGTTTATCTTGAATAGTAGTTTTATTTAAAATCATATAACCATGAATAGCTGCACCAATAGAAACAACAGTGTCAGGATCAATAGAGCAATTAACATCTCTATTAAAATATCTTTCAATATTGTATCTGACCATAGGAACTCTAGTCATACCTCCGACCATAATTATTTCATCAATCTGACTTTTATCCATTTCGCAATTTTCCAAAACATCATTAATAGGTTTAATGATAAGTTTAATTAAATCCTGTGTAATATTATTAAAATCATCTCTATCAAGATTAACATTAAGTTGTTTATTATTATAAAAATCATCAATTTTAATTTTTGTAAGAGAATTATCAGAAAGAGCAATTTTAGCTTGTTCAGAAAGAAATTTTAATTTTTGTAAAGAATTTTCTTCAACATTTTCAATAAATTCATCAGGTTTAAGACCAAATTTTTCAATAAAATTATTTATACAGAATTCCATAATTTTTTTATCAAAATCAGAACCACCCAAGTTATTATTACCACAAGATCCTAATACCTCATAAATACCTTCGTTAATATTAAGTAAACTAACATCCAGTGTTCCTCCTCCAAAATCAAAAACAATAATATTTATTCCAGAAGATGATATGTTTTTACCCAATCCATAACAAACTGCTGCTGCAGTTGGTTCATTAATTAATCTGATAACATTAAGACCAGCATTTTCAGCAGAGTTTTTAATAATTTGTCTTTGATTTTTATTAAAATAAGCTGGTACAGATATGACAGCATTAGAAATACTGACTTCTTTTTCAAATTTTTTTGATAAAAATGTGTCTGCTCTACCTTTAAAACTCATAAAAATATGAATAGCAATTTCTTCAGGATAATATTTTTTTAAAGTATTAGAATCAATAATTACAATATTATCATTTTCATCACTTTGTATATCATAAGCTATCATATTAATTTGTTCTTTTGTTAAATCAGAATATTTTTTTCCTAATAATTTTTTTATTTCATATACTAAAAAAGTATTTTTTTTTGTAATATTATCATTAAAAATATTTGTTTTATCAAATATTTCTTTACGTAAATAAGCCTCTTTACCAATAACTTTTTTGTCAGGATTAATTTCTATTACAGTTGGGATTATACTAGTTCCATCAAAATCAGGTATAATTATTTGTTTATTATTATACCATACACTAATACATGAATTTGTGGTTCCAAAATCTATCCCTAAACAAAGTTCATTCGAAAAATCTTCCATTGTTATAAAATATAAATATTAATTAAGTTTTAAAATAATAAATATTTAATTAATATATTAATAAGAGAAAAATGGCAGGTGGTTTAGTTCAGGTTATAACATATGGTAATCAGGATTTAATGTTAACAGGTAATCCTGAGATAACATTTTTTAATATAATATATAGAAGATATACAAATTTTGGTAAGAGGATAACAGAATTACCTTTTGATAATCAGGTAGTATTTGGAGGAACATCTGTATTAACAATTCCAAAAAATTCAGGAGACTTAATATCAAGATTAACATTAAAAATTAAATTACCAAAAATAGATATTAACGGTTTAAATAAGTATATTATAGATAATAATAATAATAAATTAGAATATACATCTGTATATGTTTTATATTATGATTTCTTTATAGAATTTTATAATACATTACAAAATGTTGTAAATATATTTTTTAATAAATATGACAAATTGGAAAAAAATTTAACTTATATCAATGATTTATCTACTTATATAATGGAAAATATAAATAATGATAAATATGAACAATTTTTTAGGTGTGTAAATTATTTTTTTAATGATGGCTTGATTACAGAAAAAAATAGTGTTAACACAAAAATATATACTAATGCTTCACTTTTTCAAAATGTAAATGATAATTTAATATATATTTATAATAACTGGTCAGAAAATGAAATGTCATATGATTTATTTAAATTTACTATATATAAAAATATGGGTATTCTTAAAGATTTAAATGTTGTTTTATATAATAAACTAAAAGAAATAGTCAAAAATGACAATAAAATTAAAATAAGTTGGGTTGATAAGATTGGTATATATCTTTTTAATTCTATAGACTTTTATATAGGAAGTAATAAAATAAATAGTTTATCAGATATATATATAAATAATTATGGTAATTTGTTTTATCAAAATCCAGAAGTATATAATAAAATAATAGGATCAGGTCAAGAATTAAATTTGTTTACAATACAAAAAGATGAATATGAATTATTTTTACCAATTCCTTTTTGGTTTAATGGGAATTATGGGTTATCTTTTCCATTATTAGCACTACAATTTAATTCTGTTCAAATAAAAATAAATTTAAAAAAATTCGTAGAATGTATAAAAATAGATATTAATAGTAATTACAATTCAGAAAAAATACAAAATGATATATTAAATTATTTAATAAATGAAGAATTACAAATAATAAAATCTTCTTTAGAAGTTTCAATGTTAGCTGAATATATATATTTAGATGGTATAGAAAGAAAGAAATTTGCACAATCAGCACATGAATACTTAATAACACAAGTTCAAGAAATAGATTTTGATAATATTGGTGAATTTAATAATGCCTTTACTTTAAATTTTTTCCATTGTTGTAAAGATATGTATTGGTGTGCTATTAAGGAAAGAAATTTAAGAGATGTATTTAATAAAAAAAGTTCGTTTTTATATTGTTTAGAAAAAGATGTACTTGAATTAACTAAACATCAGAAAGATTATGTAGAATATTTTAGAATACTAAATGATTATAGTAAATCATATAATCCAAATGATTTTATATCAGGTTTATCGGTTTATAATAATAATATTTCAAATCAAGACTATTTTACTTTTCGAGCTCAAAATATGATTAATGATTTGGATGATTTGGTACAAAATTATGATATTATTGATGCATCAACATTATATTTAAATAGTACGGTGTTAATTGGAGAAGATTCAACCTATTTTAATTATGTAACACCATATAAATCATATAATTCAACACCACAAAAAGGTTTATATTCTTACTCATTTTCTCTTTACCCAACAGAAACACAACCATCTGGTAGTATAAATCTTTCAAGAATACCAAGTTTTATTTTAAGAATTAAAATATCAGAGTTATTATCAAAAAACAGTAAAGACAAAATTCAATATCAGAATTCAAATGATTTTAGTTCTATCAAATATTTAAATACACTTGGGGAAAAATACAAATTAGTTATCGAAACTACAAACTTTAATGTATTAAGATTAATAGGAGGAATTGGTGCTGTTGCTTATACATATTAAATATTTTTTATATAAATAAAAAAGTTCACAAATACACATTTATATAATTTTTTAGCTTAAAATTTAATTTATTAATATTATTAATCTATTATAATATTAATAATGGGAGTTGGTTTTATTCAACTAGTTACAACGGGATATGAATTTAATATATTTAATAAAGAACCACAAATAACATTTTTTAAAATATATTATAGACGTCATACTAATTTTTTTATTAATAATTATGAAATTGAAGGTAATTTTATTAATGAAAACAGTCTATTAACTTTTAAAATACCTAAAAATGGAGATATGTTAGCAGATACTTATTTAGGTATAACATATGATGAAAATTATGTTGAATTATTCAAAGAATATCCTACTCTATACAACACTTTGAATTATAATATTTTGAATTCTTATGATTCATATAGTATTAAAACAAATAGTTATAATTTAGATGATATAAAATTAATGCTTATATCAAAATATTTGTTTTTTTATAATGACAATAGTTTTTTAGATATAATGTGTACCTATTTTAAAAATCCACAAGAAGCATTAGAAATAACTAAATTAACTCAAGGAATTAAATTACAAACAGATAAATTAGGTATTTTTTATAATATTAACCAATACTATAATTTTTATGGATTTACAATAAATCAACAAAATACAGATCTAGAAACAAATACTCTAGTACAATATCTTTTTTCACAAATTAATTTTGAAAAATTAGAATTTATTAGAATTGATATTGTAAATTATAAAACCTGTTTTAAAATAAAATTTGAAGAAATTGACAGTTTTAAATATAAATTATTATTTGATTTAGTTATAAGTAATATTGGTGATATTACAATAGTTAGTAAAATTAAAATAGATAAAAACTCATTATATATATCATTATTTTATAACAATTTTAATGATTTAAATATAATATATGGTCAATTAATAGAATATTTATTAGAAAAAATTAATAAAATTTCAATAGAATTTATTGATAATAAAATTAAATCTACAAAAATTGTAATTGAAAACGATGGAAAAAATTATTTAGAAAAAATATTAACAAACATCAATACTAATTATACAATTTATTATGATATCTTATATAATTTAGATAACACCCAAATGATTATATATTCACTAAAAGATAGTCCTTTTTATGGTAATCTAACCTATAATGATTTTAATGAAAGTTTAATTTATAATGAAACCAATTTAATAACTCTTTCAAATTTATATACAATCAAATTACCTATTAATTTTTATGTAAGATTATTAATAACTTTAGTATGTGACAACGAACCAACAATACAAGAGTATATTAAATTAGTATCACAAGGACAATTTATATATGATAATTTAATTAATAAATTTAATCCTGTGACTTTTAACAACAAAATTTTAGACATAATAATAAATGAAAAAGTATTATTACTTAGTAAAAGTTCTTTTAGACAAATAGTTTATCAAAATCAAATTAAAAATAATTATGGTTTAGAAAAAAGCATAACACCTTTTTCCAATAGAATAATTTCATCATATCAATCTATAATAATAAATTTGTATTTGTATTTTAATATACTAGCAAAATTTTCATCAAGATATAATCAAACATATGATAATTTTAGTTACTATTTAACAGAATTAATTTATATAATTAAAAATTCATTTGGGGAAACAGATTTTGCTATATTTAAAAAATCAGAATTACTTAACTATCTTTATAATAACAACTTATTTAATTTTTTAATAGATACAGATAAAGAAACAGGTGTCCTAAATCAAAATAGTTCTACCATAACAAACTTTCAATCAAAAATAACAGAAAATATATTTTATAATTATATTATTAGTTTTATTACTGAATCAATCAATGTAATATCAAAAATATATTATAGAACTAGTAATGAAATTTATATGGTAGATGGAAAATATACAAATCTATTGTTTAATACTAATTTAGCAAGATCTATTTTTCCTTTTTCAAGTAGTATCTATTTATATTCTAGTACATTAACAGATTATTGTCCAGAAGAAGACAAAACTATCTATAAAGCATTTAATATATATAATATATCATTAACTGAATATTTAAATGTTATTTACTCTAATATTGAAAAAAAAATTACACAAGACTATGAGTTATTTAAAGTAAATTTTAATGATGTTTTTACTATTGATAAAGAATATCTTTTAAATAATAGTGTGACTGGAAGTAAATTTATAGATATTATAACAAATTACTATTCGTCACAAGCTGGTGATGAAAAAAAATTTAATAACGACTTGGTTAAGGATTTTTTATACACAATATCAAACACAAATTTTATTTCAATATATGCTCCTTCATCCACACTTAATTTAAATAGTTTAATAATGTTAAATTTTTTTACATATACAGATAAAACTCTATATAATAGCACATTTAGTAACTATACTTATACTAAAAAAATTTATGATCCAACTACAAAAACATGTACTTATTCTACATCAAATTTTATTTCAGATGATACATATTTAACTTTTATATTTTCAATAAATTCACCATTATACAGAATTTACTTTTTATATACTTATTTTGCATATATGAGTTTAGATCCTTATTTTAAAGATATAATACCAAACGATATAGCTACTCTTAGAGATTTATTATTAAAATTTATATTAGAGTTTATTAAATATTTTAATAATATTTATTTAGGTACAGGGACGGAATTATTTTTTCCAACAATAAATGTAGATCTTATTAAAAATAATGATTATAGTCTTGATAATAACTTTTTATGCTATGATGAATTAAATTTGTTAAACAACGACTATTTCCAATACCTAATGAGTATTAATACTAAGGGTAATACTAAAGATACTCTGTTATTAATATACCAATCTTTTTATTTTAATAAAATAATAAGTAACTTTACACAAAGTTCATCATTTTCTGATAACACCAGTGTTAACAATATTAATAAATATATTAATGATTATAAATATAACTATGATGACAAAATAATAATAGTTCTTCTCGATGTTTTAATTCAAAATAAAAGTTTATTTAATAAATTTGATAGTATTTATACTTTAACAAATAATTTTTTTAATAAATCAAATATTGATTATGTAAAATTTATTAAATCAATAATAGATATATTTTCTGTTAATCAAAGTATTACACAAAATACATTTAATTATCAACAACTAGCTACAAATCCTTTTTATTATAATTGTTATTATACATCAATATCTTTAGGAACAATATTTGATAACAACAACATTAACAATATTTCTACAATTAATAATATGTTTAATATAACATTAGGATATTTTAATTATGCTCCAGATAATACCTTTTATAATATAAGATCTTTTGATATTAAACAATTCAAAAGTTATATAAAAAATAATAACATAACTGATGCACTTAATTATACTTATTCTTTGTTTAATGATTTACTAGAAAGTCTTGATTTATTAGCTTATGAATATTATACTGAAATTAATAAGAATATTAGTGAATATATTAATGATAATTTTACTTATCTAAATAATTATGAAATTAATGAAATATTATTTAATCAATGTTTTTATACAATAAATATTTTTCTAAATAAATTTAATGCACGAAACAATTCAGATATTAAAATAACTGATAATTATAAATATTCATTTACAACAAATTTCTTTAATAAAAAAAATTTTTTAATTATATATCTTTTATATGTTTCATTTATAAGCCAATGTATGTCTCTTGATATTAATAGTTTTATAATACAATCAACACAACAAATTAAAAATATTACATTTAATAACTTTATCATTAGTAAATATTCAGAAAACATATATACTAAATGTATTAGTGACTTAATAATAATTTTTACAAATTCAGGTGATTTAATAAATTTAGATTATTCAACAATTTTGATTGGTACCAATAATACCTCTGAGGTAAAAATATCTGAAGAAAATATAAATTATCTAAACTATATGAATAAAATTTATACTGATTCTAGTATTGATAAAACAAATTTTAAAATTTTATATGATAGTGAAAATAAGTTTAGTGAAATTATTGTTGAAAGCGAAAATAATGATTTTAAGAATTATGACTTGTCATTTTATAAAATTTATAACAACAATCTTAATAATTTTGTTTATCAAAATAATAAGGTATTATATTCTTTATATAATGGTGGTATTACAAATAAATCATTATCAGTTAATAATTTATCAGAAACCTCTTTACAAGTAGAATATATTAACACTCTTAAAATTATATATAGCAACTCAATTTATATATTAGAAAAAGAGATATATGAAAATATGTATAGTTCTTATAATGCTAGTTATTCTTTATCATCTTTCACACAAAGAATTTTAACAATATTTTTAGATACAATTAAATATTTTTATCTTGATACTGAATCTAACTATTTTAAAACAATTTTTACTAAACCATGTGAAGTTATTAAAGCTGACAGTTCTCTTAATAATATTTTAAATAATTCTGGTCCTGATAATTTATTAAATAATATAGAAGCAATCATACCATTAATTGGTAATTATTATAATACTTCAATATTAAATTCTATATTTTATGAAAAAGAACTAAATAGAATAATTTATATATTATGTACATCATTGGTAATAAATAAATCTGGTGATAAATCTGGATCAATAGATTACTTTAGTAAAAATACTTTATATGATATAGTAAAAGTCTACAATCAATCTAATTCACCGTCACAAAGTAATTATAAAAACTATACACCATATACTAATCTATATCAAGATAGAGAAATTTTTGAATTATTTAATTATGAAAATTGGATAGAAAACATAAGTATACAGCAAAATAAATGGATGAATATTGTTATTGATAAAATAGATTTAGATGCATTAAGTACAAATTCTTATTACTATTATTATCAAATATTTAAAAATTTTTGTATTTTAAATTATGAAGAAATATTAAATTTCAAATTAGAAAATGGTAACCCGGTAATTGAGTATTTTGCTGATTTATTAAATTTTGAAGAATTACAAACATATATTTATAATTTTATTACTTCAAATGAAAACTTCTCACCAAACACAATTTATAATAGTATTATAAAAATTAGATTTGAATTACAAGTATCATGTTTTTTAACTATGGATTTAGATAATATTAAAAAAAAAATTATTGTTTACTTATTTATTAATTACTTAGTCTTAAAATTTATTCCAAAATTATTAATTGAAAATTTTTCCTGGGATATAAAAACTATGTTAGAATATTCATTCCAAAATAAAACAATTGATATTAGTCTTAATGAAGTTTTAACAAACCAAGAAAATATTAATGTTATTTATTATTTCATAACTACTGTATATAATTTGAATGATAATGATATTAACAATTTAACATATACAATACCTGATGATTTTTTTAATAGAAATGATATTATTTTTATAACAGAACAAACTAAAAAAATAGTAAATGTTGAACAATATTTTATAACTCTTATTAAAAAATATATTAGTTCTTACAAATTAATTGTAGGTTTTGATAATATTAATCCTGATACTTATTTTAATCCAATAAAAGGTGATACAATTACAAATATAGTTAGAAGAATTAATATAGCTTTAAATAATGATACAGCACCAAATAATATAGAAAAGTATAATGTAACTAAAAAAATGATAAAAGTTATGGATATGAATATAAGTAACACAATTTATGATCTTAATAATATATATGGAAATTCAGCATATCCTAATTCACATTTTATTTATAATAACTTTAATATTTATAATCAAACAGATGTTTCAAATATTAATTTATTATTAAATTTTGTATGTTCTGCTCTTGTCTTATATAATATTAACTATCCTGAACTTAATAATGATATAAATTCGATAATTGGTAATATAAGATTAGGTAGTAAATATATTAATGATACTTTAGAATACATTAAAGGTGTTTCAACAAATTATCAGATATCAATAAATTTAGTATCAAATTCGTCAAATTCAGATAACAACCGTTCAGAAAATGTTTTATCAAGATATTTTAATATTTCTTTTTTATCTAATACAGCAAATAAATTAAATAATCTATCTATTATCACACCTAATGATTATGATTTAGCAATTAACAATATAAACTATAAAAAAGTTTTACCTGAAATTTATAAAAAATATTATTTGTACAATTACAATAATTATAACTTTGAAAAAAATTATCTTGTTGTTTATTCAAGCATATATGATTATTACCAAAAAATTATTGATAATTCAATTGGATTAGAAAATTTACAAAAATATGAACAATACTTATATAAAAATTCGTTTTATGAAATTATAAATTCTTATATTGCAAAAATATATTATTCAAGCGATATGAATAATCCTGATGGTTATTTACCAACTTATAATAATTTAATACAATTATTCAAAAAATTTAATTTCAAATTTAAACTAAATAAATCAATCGGTTCAGATATTGATAATTTAAGATTACAAAACTTTTTTAATGTTCAAGTTAATTTTACAAAATATTCAGATCTACTTAATTATTTAGTATCACTTTACTACTATATGTTATTAACAGAACCTATTCAAAAAAATCCATCTGTATCTTCATACGATCTAATAGATTTTTTTAATACTATTGATAATCAAGAAAATTTTAATCTTATATTCAAGAAAAACATTGTTAATATTTATTATAGATTAGAACTAGCTATAATATTAATAGTTGTTATTGTTGAAACTAAATTAAGTGTTAAACTAAATTTTAATAAAAGTATTTTAAACCAAATTATAATACAGATATTAGATTTCACTACTATAAATTCAAATATTAATTTATTTTTACAAACTTATAATATTAAATATAAATCTGGTTATCCTTCTCAAGATAATATTTTTACAAGAATGTTAAACATTGAACAATATGAAGAATTTTTAAAAAAAATGTCTGATTCATTTAAAGAACTTTTATATTATCAAAATAATTATAGTGTTGACAAAAACTTTGTATTAGTATATGAAAAATATTGGCTGGGAAATAATTTTACTTATTATGAATATTCATATAATGATTACCAAATTAAAAAATTTGAAATAGGTTTAATACAGTTTGTTTCTATTTTTTATGAGTATTTAACTTTTTATAATAATTTTATTGAACAAAGATTTTCATTAGACAACACTAATTATTTATCTAACTTCTTATTAACTACTTTTAATGTCTTACAACCAAACGGTAAATTTAAAGAATTAAATATTTCTCTAATTGAAGAAATAGTATTTGGTTTTAAAAATAATTCTTTGTCAGAAGATAATTTAACTAATTCATCTAAATTTGTAAATACTCTGTTTATTATTCTCAAAAATGATTTTTGGAACACTATTTATTATGATAATGTCAATAATGTATTTAACAAATATTTAGACCCACAATTATTATTTAGTAATTTTTATTATGCTTATGTTAATTTTATTAATCAAAACCCTATCATTAATAACCAAGACACATTTGATTATATAAGTTTTATTGTTTATACTCCAAGATTACAAATACTTTATAGAATTATTATTAACAGTATTATATCTCAATATACTAATTATGCATCTTATATTAATATTTTAGGAAGCATGTTATTAAATTGTCACACATATGTTTATAAGGGTAACTTAGTTGAAACACTTGATGTATTAAATACATTACCAACATCATTTGATTTTTTTAATTTAAATTATCTAAAAAATAACTTGATTAATAATTACTACAAAAATATACAAAATCAGTCAATATATATTATTACAAATTATGGTATAGATAACTTTTTAGAACAAGAAATTAATTTTGATAATTTTATGGTTGATATTTATAATAAATATGTAAAAGAATTACAAATTCTTACTGAAAATAATATTAGTAAAACTATTATTAATAATACAATATTTGGAATAATAAATAACTATATTGGTACTGTAGATAAATCAATTAGTATTGTTGATTCTTCTAGCATTTATATGATCAGTATAATTAAATCTATTATTAATAATTTAAAAACAGATTTGACAGGTCTAAACAATATATTAGGAGGTAATTCTTCTTCACTCAATAATGTTTATCTAACAACACAAAATTTTATTAGTATGTTTAATGGTAAAATATTTAGTTCCGATAGTAGCTATATTACTATCCTTACTTTAGTTTATTCCCAATTACAACAATTTATTAATAATGATGTAGTGGTAATCTTATTTTATTACACTTGTTATTTAACTTGGGTATCAACTTATGGAAATAACTATTATTATAATCTCTCCAACTATATTTATAACCTATCAAATCTTATTAATGTTAATATTATAAAATATCTAAGTTATGTAACAAATCAAAAAGATGAAAATAATATGAACAAAGTATCAGATT
>JACCDO010863798.1_pt1 | contig 15042 bp, 11 predicted proteins | sample 7446101 | NCBI WGS metagenome assembly JACCDO01 (sample SAMN15323440, study PRJNA562643) | freshwater metagenome | isolation source: river surface water | place: USA:Blue River Watershed | collected 2017-08-16
GTCACATTTTAAGAATTTGGGGTAAAGTATTTTAACTTTTGAATTTTGGACATTTATAAATGTCCATTTTTGGAAATTCCAAAAAAGTCTTTCAAAAACACTTCAAAATTCGATACTACACGTGTAGTGAAAGAATTATATGATAAAACCCAACAATTATCTTCATTTTGTAGGGAATTCTGTCTATTTACGCCTTTTTCAATAATAATTATCGCGCATTAAAATTTAAAGCTATTATTTTGACTATTAGGAATGGCTGATAATTACGACCTTTATTGTCTATCGTATAATAATGCAACAAGAAAAACACATATGGAAGAACGTTTTACAAAATTAAACCTAAACTGTATTTTTTATAAGGGTGTAGGTGTTGATGATGCGAGACTAGTAAATTGCAGCAATGGTCCTGCTGCTTGTATGCTTGGGCATCTGGATATGATACAACACTTTTATGATAATAGCGAAAAAGACATCGGTATATTTTGTGAAGATGATATATATATTCACAAAGATTTCAACAAAATATTACCAGATGTTATTGCGGATTTTAAATTGATGAACTTAGACATTCTACTTTTAGGATATTTAATTAATTTTAAAGTAAACGCAAACTATGCGAGTTTTGATCTTAAAAGTAATAACAACAATTTAAAGTATATATACCACAATTATCCAAATGATTTATGGGGAACTCAAATGTATATGTTAACAAAAAAACACGCCAAATATATTTTGGATAAATATACGATAGAATATGCCATCAACACTATGAGTGATAAAAATATGCAGCCATTTAGCGCTGATTGGACAATAACAAAAGAGGGTAATAGAGCCTTGATTTATCCAATGTTAGCGGTCGAAATAGCAGATAAAAAAAGCGGGTGTTATAGTCAAGATATTTATCACGAAGATTGTAAAAACAAAAATTATGTACCAGGATTTTATATATAAAATACAATTTTAGTCCAGCAGATCAATGATTTCTCTATCATAAGAAACTTTTGTAAATGGCATTTTTTTCACACAACCAGGACACTCGTGTGAACGATTTTCGAGTGCAAAACCTGACACTGGATGAAACCAACAATCACTGCATATTCGATGTGATTTATCCATATATTTTCTATAGCATATAGCCGCCACAAAAATGTCTACACTATTTATTTCTTTTTCACAGATACAACAATGAATGATATTTTCCATTATAACTTCCTTATTCTATAAGTTATAATGTCGTGAACTTTCTAAATGGATTTTTAACGCGATTTCTCCATAAAACGATACAGAATATAAATCCCTACTCCCGCCAAACTAGCCAAATATAGTTGCGCCATTGGATCGTCTGTCATAATTGGACTATCATATTTACCTACTCCAGTATTAAAAGTTTCTTTACATTTAGCACGAGTAATAGGGTTTATTCCTTTTGGAAATGAGCACGGGTCCATATTTTTTATGTCAGTTACAGTAACATAGTGAGTTTCAGAAGACTTGTTATTCTTTACATCGATTGTTTGCATAGTTATTTCTTGACAAGGTGGTGTTGCACCAGATAGAAATGAGCTCATTATTGCATACGGATTTAACACATTTAGATTACTCATAGATCCTGGTATCAACCCTTTAAACTCTGAAAAATTGACACCTAATCCGCTTGAAATAAAAGGAATATTTCCAGCAGGAATATTATTTACGTAAATATATCTATCTACTTGTTTGCACGTAGATGGATCATTTTTATTACTGCACTTATTGTTTGCAGCACATTTTGCACCAGTTTTTAGGAAAAATTTATTTCCTAAAGGCCCTCCAGTTGCAGACGCCTTACTTTTTCCTTGTACTAATAATTCAACATATTGAATAAGTCCATTGATATCTTTTGCCATTTGTTGAATAGTACCTTTATCACTCATACCAATTTGACTTGGTGTTTTGATATTTTTATAATATGGATATGTCGGTCCGAGTAATTTTTCTTCTACTCCTTTTGCATCGGTTAAAACTGCTTGAAATATATTAGACATTATACTTAATTTATATAAATATATTTATTTTTATAAATTATTCTATTACGATGACACAAAATATCTAAGTCATACAGGAATCTCAAGTATTAGAATCTTCGTCAGTTGAATCTTCTGTAATAGCTCCGGTAACGTTTGGTGCTACTCCGCCAGTCATTTGTGTAGCATATTGTTGCTGGGCAGTAACTAATCCATCCATCTGATCTTGTAACGTTGCAACATTTCCACTTAAATCCTGCAGTTGTTTATACATACCTTGTACAGAATCAAACCTTTGTTTTAAATAGTTAATATTCCCTGCATTTTGTTGCGCCAAAATAAGTGCATTAGCAGGATTATTCATATCGTATGGTTGATACTTATTTTCTTTGGACTTATTATTTTTTAAACCTTCTTTAACGTGATTTGCTAAAATTAATTGATAACCTACTAATATAATAAAAAAAAGTATTAATATATTTACTACTGTCAACATTAATATAATATAATATTCTTTTTATTTTCTTTCATAATAATATAAATGTCATCTGCCTATTACCCATTAGGAATGAGGGCTATGCCTGCTTCCGGATATAATCATAAAAGTACATATTTTAATAAACAATACATATCGTGGAAAGGAACCGGTATAAATAGTAATCCAGTAGGTGTTGCTTCTGGTCATATTCGACCATTAACAAATAATGATCCAGGAAATGTATTTCAAACTGGTTTTGGTTTGCCTAGACCAATTAAACATTTTAGAAAAGGTAGAGTAATACCTACAGCTCCGATTGAAGCAAATAATCTTATTGGAAAAGATCCTTACAATGGTAATATCACAATTGATATAAATGAGGCCGATCTAATCAATTACAATATGAATCGTTTTGTGAAATCAAGTAAAGGAACATCGCTAGGTGGTGGTTTTGGAGGCTCTGGATTATTAAATGATATGCAAGACAAACCTGGTGCTTTTATAGTTAAAATAAATCCGCTCAATGAAGTAGATGGAGTGTCTCAATTAAATTCGGATTGTAAAACGTGTGAAGGAGTCGGTATAGTAGCATCTTATTATCCAAACAAAGGTTATTTAACAGAAAACCCAGAGCCAAACACAACAAATCGAGTATTGTGTTGTAATGAAGAGTACAAGGCTAAACGCAGAGCTATTTATGCCAGCACAAATCTTAAAAATAACTACTATACTACTACCAAGCAATATTTACAAAATCGGTGTAAAACGTATGACCAAAAAGCGTTTAATTTCTTATCATACAGAACCAATTTGGATCCTTCCGCTTATAAAGAAAACCCTTATTACATCGCTGTAGATGGAAATAATGGTCCAAAACCGGGAGGTCCTCTTTCTTTGGCAAATACCTATCTGGCAAATTGTCAGCCTAATGCCCAGCTATTTGAAGCCACTGAAAATGCAATGATTGCTAAAATGTTGTCAATAATGTTGAATGCCGGCGTTATAACACAATCTGAAATAGATGCGTTCACCCTTCTAGGTATTAATTCGATTCTAGGATTCCTTCAATGGTTAAATGGATTGCCTGAAGGTCAAAAGACATCTGCCATTAAAATATTTACAGCCTTTATTGACAATCCATATTGGGGAATGCCTCTTTCAGGACCGTCAAATCCAACTGGCTGTCAGTTAGTCGTATACAAACCAAACAACTATCAATATGCAAAACAAGGTGCGGTGGATAGTTCTACTAGAAATTTAAAATTAAATGTAGATACGATTTCTACAAATGCTGCCTCCATTCAAAAGTATAATAATACCGGGGCTCAATTAGTAAATGCAAACCAACTTTATGCGGGAGGAAATCCAGCTGTATTAAATATGTTGAAAAATAAGGCGCCTAATTGCAATAGCCCAACTATATTTCAATTTCAAAACAAAAAGAGTTGCTATTATAGAAGACTGCCTGAATATCAAGTTCCTGCTTCACAACCAAGTCCATATCGTTATTATCCTGGAACAGTAACTAGTTCAAATCATTTCTCTCAATCTCCAAATACATACAATACAACATCAGGAACTGCACAATTTAGTCGTGTATAGATATACTTTTTATACTTTTAGAAAAAGTATAGCAAAACTCGTGTGCTATACTTTTGCTACAACCTTTGCTACAACTTTTGCTATACTTTTTCTAAAAGTATATTAGAAGTAACAATATCTTCTTTATTGATTGGTAAAAAAATATTCGTTTTCTCAGAAAATTTATTACAAGGGATTTTATATTTTTCACACCACGATACAGCCTTTTGAATATTTATTTTTTTTATACTCTCTATCTTGTCTTCTTTGTTTTTATTCTTTAAAATATTTATTACCATATCAAGAGATTCCAATTGTTGTTGACCAGAAATGATATTCATATCATGTAATTTCATTGTAAAATAATAAGGTATCTCATAATCTAACAATGAGATAATATGTTTATTTTCTAATTTCTTTAAAAAAACTAGCAATCTAAAGTAATTTAATCTCAAATTAACATTTTTATCGTCGCTATTTTTAAACTTTTTGCACACCAAATATTTATCAAATGTAGTTACATTACTTGTATTTGGTTTTAATATGTATGCTCTATCGTACAAAGATGCTAATATATATATTATATCTACAATTGACTTGTGAAAAACATCACTAATTTTAATCACAGACGTCCCCTCGTAAGCCTGATTTCTTAAGACAACCATTAAAAATTCTATCAACGAAATAATATATTCATTTGTATTGTCAAGTTTTGATTCAAAAAATAAAAAATCGAATTTCTTATCTCCAATCAATTTAGTTGTTTCATCGGTTATCGTGTCATAACACATTATTTCGTCGTCGAAATTTTCACGAATCATCTCAAAGCATTCTATAGTGTCATTACTATTAGGCGATAAATGCAACGTCTTTATTGGTTTTAATTTATACACTTCAAAAATATTTAATAGTGTACATACTTCTAAAAAATCATAAAACAAATTAGTCTTCGGCTTCAATTTACTTACAGAAAACTTTGATCCCGGAACCTTGGAAAAAATGTATTCGTATGGATTCACAATTTTAATAAGTTCTTCGAACTTTACGTGTGTGTCCTTTTCACAAATGTTCTGTATTTGACTATGTGTTTCATTATAATATGTTAAAAGACTTTGTGATATGTATGGTTTAAAATAATTGACGCTGCTATCTATAGGATTTACATTTATAATATTATTAATTTTGGGTAATATATAATAATTCATTAGTTTACTATTATATATTATAATTTTTATTTAAGTCTGTTAACGAGTTTTATAGTTTTATTCGTCGTCATCATCAATAATTAATGTTTTTTTTGTAATAGATTTCTTTACAGTTTTAGTCCTATTTGTTTTTTTAGAAGGCATCGATATTTCGGGTTCTTCAATCGCTTCAGTAGCCGCTGCTAATAATAATTTTTTACTTAATTTTCTCACCTTGGGTTGTAATTTTTTAACTTCCTCCATAGCTACAATCTGTGCTTCTTTGGTTTCGTTCGCATTTATTAACGAAGCACTTTCTTGATATTCACCTAGTTCCAATTCGATATTTTCTATGTTTACAGTTCGAATCTTTTTATAAACAAAATATCTATTCAAGAAGGAGATTTTCTTTTCAGGAGCAGTCATAAAAGGTGCTTGATCATAGTCTTTCGCTCTAAATTTGTTTTTAGAAATTTCATCTAACATATTCATAAATAATTCACTGAATAGTCCGGTTCCATCTGGTAATCCCATATCTTTGGCTTCTTCGCGACTCAGCACTTCAAACCCGTAAGCACTCATTACTCTATTTAAATAATCAAAATTTACTAAATATTCTGAAATTGTTTGATTTATTGACTCTTGATATACGTCGATTCTATAACCGATGGAGCTAGAGTCGTCATCAAATGAGTCGGATCCATATCCTTTGGTAACTTCCCATATCTTTCTACCATCTTCGATAATCTTTATAGAATCGCCCATTTTTGTTTTTTTAAGTTCGTTAAATACCAATTTGCCGTCATAACAAGTTCCAATAAAGTATCCGTTATGTTTTGTGCATTCAGCAATATTTTTCATAAAACCTTTCAATGTATCTGGGTTTTCGAAGAAATAATGTATTGCGAATTGACAAGAGGATACGTTAAATCCATCTGCGCCTTTACCATATTGTCTGGAAACACCTTTACCTATTTTATCAGAATCCTTTGTTCCTCTGCCAAACACAGCCGCAGTGATTTGTTTAGCCTTATCATTTAGCATTGCACTTCCATCTTTAATATTAAAGGCACTATTACCGTTTACAAATAATGCATATGGCACATTTTTATTGGATTTTTTCATATTCAAGAATCTAGCACACGCACCGTCTAGGCGATTTTCCAAGTTATCTTTTGATATATCAATCCCGAATACAAATGATAATTTCGAACTAATCCATTTTGGCAGATCTCCTGCCTTACCGCACGCAAAATCGACTAGGGTGTCTCCTTGTTTAGACGATCCGATAATAAGCTTCCTTTTCACGTACAAATTATGAAAATTTTTCATTGCTTCCGTCTTAAATTTACCAGCAGGGGTATTATAATAAACATCTTCACTCACTGATATACTTGGAATATTCTGTCCACTGCATAACATATCTTCTGTAATTCTTCCACTAGGATGTATAGATTTCCAATTTTCATTACACACTTTGTAAGCATTACCATATTCTTTTTCACCTCGTCTCATTTTTGCGGTCTTATCGTGTCTAACACGTAGAGGGATCCATTTCCAACCGTCTTCCTTTTCTAAATCATATCTAAATTCTACAATAGTATTATCTTCGAAAACTTCATTTTCCTCTGAAAACATTTTTTTACCACCAGATCCGTCCATACGTAACATTATGTTACATATTCCAGCATTCGCGTCGTAAGGTTCGGTAGGATAAAACCGCTTAGGAACGTAATCGTTGTCTTGTTTATCTTCATATCTTGTGGTGAATTCGGGAATTTTATCGTCGATTACATCTTGACACGGATTAATGTATCCGTCTTTTGATTCTTTAAAACCACATCTTAGCTCAATGATTTTATATTCGTTGTACTGAACAGAAGCGTCCGCATTTATTCCGTCTTCATAATATGATTTAATAACGTCATCTCCGTTTGCGGTTTTCGTTGTTGTAATTAAGAAATCTATTGTGTTGTATTGCGGTGGTTTCCACTTGAACGAATACTCCCACGTGATTTTATTTTTTGGTCCGGCTTTGCCTATTTCGGCGGCACCTACACCGTAGAAAGCTTGAGTAAATATCAAACCATCCGTCGTGTATTCAAATCTGCCTTCACGTTCTTTTTGTAAAATCATATTACACGCTTCGAATATAGTTTGTTTATTGTTATTCGGAAAGAACTCTTTTACTGAAAAGCGTATAGGCGAAATAAATTCGCCATTTTTCTGATTTTCAACAATATCTTTAATACTCTTCTCGTCTGTTCTACCGGTATCCACAATAGATACCGGTTTTAAATTATATTCAATGTACTTTAATAGTTGGTATCTTGATTTATAAATGTCTTTTTCGGTTTCTAATAGCAAAAACGTGTATGCTCTTACGTCTAGTTTTTTTACATAATAAATATCAAACGCCGCATATAAGTTTATAAACTTTCCGTTTTTATCGTGTGAAATCAATTCACCGTCTAATAATGAGTTAAAACACTCCTTGTTATATGTTTTTGCTCCTGTAAATATTACGTCCATATTAGTGTTGATCAAATAAATTTTACCATCGTCTGATATTAGCATTAAATGTCTTTCACCATCGGCTTTTTCTGTTACGACAAATTCTTTTCTAACATTAGGTTCGTTCGAGTTTGTATCTATAGGCGCAATATTTTTTAACTGTAATGTGATTGAGTTTGGTCCGATAAAGTTTTTGCTGGAAACGAATTTTTTAGGATCATAATCTTCCTTCCAAATCATTTTCATATAAGAGTCAATAATTTGTTTTTGTTCAGGATATGAAATTGGATAATTCGTGCCTTGTAATCCACTTAATACATATTTAATTACTTTTCGAAGCGAGTCGACGATCAAATTAGGTGTATTAAAATGTGTCATTGGTCCAATCTGTTTGTTGTTAATTTCAATTTCCAATTCGTAGGTTTCTTGATTATTGAAAACGTTGGACTCATCAACCGTATAAACGCGAATCATTTGTCCACGATTTTCGCGACCAAATCTGTCAGGAGCTCTATTGCCAAATTTCGCGATACTAACATCTACAATAAAAGGATAATCAGGATGTTCAAATGACACACGGTTTAAGAAGCGGAATTCTTTCTTGGACTTTCTCCAATTTTCCAATATATAATTTTGAATACCCTTTTTCGCTTTCTCCTCTGTTTGGTATGCAACTCTGAAATTAAAGTCGTCGAAATCTACTGGACGCACTCGTTCTTTATTAATGATTCCTGGTTTTTTGTGAATAAAATCAACCGCCACTGGATTAGATGCATACAATGATTTAATATCGTTGCTTTTACAATAGTCCTGAATAGTGTGTAGCCCTTTGATTTCCGTTCTAACATCAGAGATCTTAAATCTTCCACTTGTACTATCTAAAAATTCGCATTGAATACGTAAATAATATTCGCCAGTGCTATCTCCTACAATTTTGAATCCAGATGATTTTAGTTTTCGAATGACATTGTCATAATCATTTCGGGTTAATGTTTTTATTCCCTTTGTACCGAATTTAACCTCTAATTCGTGGTTTAAACTAGCAGAATAACTAAACGGGTTTGTACTATAATATATTTTCACTAAATCGTTGAAACGTTCTTGTGGCGTCTTTTTATCTTTTATAGGCTCGAATTCAACTTCGTTACGAAACATTTCAGCTGGTGCTTCCCTGATAGAAGGAGGGTCGTTTGGTGTATGCGGAGTAAATTTAGGTTCAGAATCGTTCATTTGCTCGTTTTTAGGTTGAGTGTCAATATTAATTATAGTTTCATTATTTTTACTTACTTCGATAGCGGCAGTATTCATTGTTATATATAATTAATACATATATTTAAATTGTAAATCATTTTTTTTTATATTTATCAAAGCGTTTAATATTCAACATAAATATAATATGAGTTTATTATATTTTGGTTTGGTTTGGTTGGCTGGTTTTATTTTCTTAAGGATCTTTGTATTGAACTATCTTTCTATTCAGCTAAAAATATTGAATAATTGATTCGTATAAATCATTTTTTGTTTTGTTCTTCCCACTATCTTTATTCATAATTTCTATACCTAGTTTAATACAAATATTTTGTAAATCTTGAACCTTATAAGAAGAAGCTGCTTTTATGGGTTTATCAATATGATCTAATTTATACAATGTTTCGCGAATCGTAGTTAACGAATCTTCTGTAGCCATTTCAAAACCATACTTGTGATTATATTTAGATTGTGATTGTCCTGACAAATTGTGAACGATATAAACAACATTCGTATCATTTGTTAATAATTCATAATATGTTTTTTTGTTAACGTACACGACGTTTATATTTTCTATAGCACATAAACTCAAAAATGTTTTTGGTGTCATTTTATTATCATTTGCTAGATTACTTTCTATATTTGTTATAGTGTCAAATTTATACATTTTAACAACATCCTTGTTTTTTCTTATTGAAGAAATAAGATCTATTTTCTGTTGTTTAGCTATCAACGAATTTTTATAATTCAATGTTTCGTATTTAACGTCTCCATTTTTTATAATATAAAAACTCCAAAAGAGTGAATCTTCTTGGTTAGGAATGAATAAGTCTTGTTTTTTAACTTGCGGCGCGAATATTCTTTGCTCTTTCGCCGCGACTTTTTCTTTTGTTATTTTTACACTTAACGATTTTTGCATATTTGCATTATTTAACATATAATCGTGTAATTCAATTAATACATCATTATATGATAACATCTTTACTTACTAAATACTATTTTGCTGTTATCTTTAATATCTTTTGAAAAATATGTATTTCTATAAGCCTCTTTTTGTTTCTCTATACTATTCAAGGCTAGCTCTTGAGTAGTGACGTATTTAATATATGTAGTTAAATCGTCTATAATGTGTTTAGGTAATTCTGATAAATTAATATGAACACCATATTTATTTTCATTTAATGTGACACTCGGATGCCTGTTTAGTATTCTAAGTACTTCGATTTGGTTAAATTTATTCATATTTTCAATAGTTTCGCGAATGTAATTTAATTCACTTACGGAACAATTATTCACATCATTTGTAGAAAGGATAGCTTCCATTTTATAGATTACATACAATGTTTTTAAGTGAATTATTTTTACATAATAGTATAAAATATAATATAAAACAAATGTTACATACTTATTATATTTATGGAAGACGGTATAGAGAATTATACATCAATGCTTCTCGAAAGCGAAAAATACGTTCAAGTAGCGAAGAACGAAATATCTCGATCATATATACATTTACCACACAAGGTTTGTAGAAATATAGATGTCGTGTCTGAAAATATAGTCGTTACTGATGACAAGAAAAAAATATTGGACGTTTCAAAGAAAAAAGACTCCTCGAATTCTTGACCGAAATATATAGTAAATTTTAAAATGTAACTAGTGTAAATTTTCTAACCCTCAATAACTAATCTTGGTTTCATAGGGGGTTTAAATTGTGTATAATCTTTTTCCTTAATAAGTTCCCCTATAATCGAAATATATTTATCATTTAATTCAAAACGTTGTCCAACAACTCTTACAGTAATTTTATCTCCCTCTTTAACCTCTGCAAAATGAGACGCAGAATAGTGATGATCTTTTGCAATAAACACTACGATTGGCGATGGTACATCAACATCACTTTCGGCACGTATACCCGCCTTTGTTATATTTTTAGCAATACACGTTATTAACATACCTTCAACTGGAAAGCAAACATCACATTCAAACACGACTTCAAATAAAACATTATTTCCGCGCTGAATAATTCCGCTAGAATATGTTATTATCTTTGATGAATTCGGCTTGATATACCCCTCTACAACACATTTACCTTCAAAACTAGTTTTAATGTTTTCTTCAATATTTTCCGTTAAATTTTTACCAATGGTAGTAATAGGTAAACCAATTTTTCTTGTAAGTAAACATCTTGAGTAAACCGTTTGAATTCTCGGTTCTTTTCTTTTTTTCTGTTGCGTTGGTTTAGATACTGCCTCCATTATATATTATAGATATTATTCTTTTAATTATATTTATTTATAATCAATTTTATTATTTATTTTATTTTTTCTTGTCCAAAAAATAAAACTGTTATACTTAAACAAAAATACTATAAATTTTATACCATAACGCGATCTCAGGTGTTAAAAACCATTTCTTATCGTCCTTTTTAACCGCATTAAAATATCGCAATATAAATTCTTGTAAAACACATAGTTCTGTTTGTCCCACGGCTTCACTCACTACATTTCCATCCTGGTCTTTTTGCACTTTTGTATTTTCGTTTGTATATTTTGTTTCACTCAAAATCTCATTGATTTTTTGAATCGTTTTGGTTTTTCCTGCCTCGTCGCACCTGGCGCCTGTATCGCGTTTGGAAGTCATATCTTTCGTTTTAAATATTAAATAGCGGTTACTTTTTTCGTAGCCAATAAAACCAATTATTTTATTATATTCGTTTGGTTGAATTGTTAAAAGTTCCTTTGTTTCCTTAGACGACGCAATTTCTCTCTGATCTTCTGGTTCGGCTTCAATCCAAATATTTTTGTCATTTAATATCATAATCATTCGCTTGTTTAATTTATACATGATAAAAACGATAAAGTTTTTGGTCGTGATACTATTTGTTTCAAAATATTCCTTCGCAAACCATTCAAACGTTCCTTGTTTTATACTTTCTAAGGCATATAAGTAATTCATAACCGCTAATTTGTCATCAAACAATAGTAGTTCTATCATATGTGCTACAAGAAATTTTATTAACATATTATCATTTTTTGTATCTGGATATTCTTTTGACATTTTTCTCATAACAATACCACAGTGTTTATACCAATTGTCGTCGCCTCTAGGAACTTTAGTTTGTTTTGTAAACTCTCTACTAATATCAAAATTAACCTTCATTTCATCAATTAACCGTTTTCCTTCGGGAAACATCTCTTCTTCGTCTTCAATAATCGCATTGTTTAAATTTCTTTTATCCACAACTGGCTTTACCATATTTTTTTTTATTTCGAAATTAATCATATCGTGCTTATAATCGATGGGAACAGATCTATCAAATATGGATGCGTTTTTATCTTTCAGTTCGATCGGTTGGAACAAATAATAGTCGCCAATATTTATTAGCCGCCCATTTCTGCCGTATTTATCCATAATAAACTCATTTTCATCTTCGATCAATTGTGTTAGTGCCGAATAAATTTGAACATATGGATATTCTTTTGCGGTTCTAATGGATCTTAACAGGACATCCTTTTTGTAAAAGAAACTTTCCTTCATAAGCATTCGAATACGTTGCAAAATTTTTTCTGAATTCATAATAATAAAATTCTCATTATAAGTATCTTCATTTAAATTATTTTCATCTATTTCTTTGTTTGGTCTACAATCGTAATTGCAATTAGCCATATAATCGCAAGCTGGAGAGAACGGGGCATCACCTACCTTAAAATCATTTAAAACAATTCCATTTGATAACTCTTGTGTAATAGGTTCTTTTAGACTAGCGCTCATTATTTCTTGAGTAAAATTGGTTTGATCGTGATTAATAATGCAATCCACTGCGGATTCCTTTAATACTCTGGTTACTTTACCAATTTGCACCGCCTTATATTCGGCAACACGGTATACATATAAATCAGCTGCTTCTTCTATGTTATTATCCAAAATAGTACCATACATAAAAATTTCTACATTACGTTTTTCAAATGGTAGATCTTTGTGAGAAAAATTACGGACACCACGACCAATAATCTGTTCAAGGCGGTTCATATTATACCACGGCTCCAAAATGTGTATTTGACGAATAAACTTGAAATCGATGCCTTCTGAACCAGCTTTGGATATTAATACAACTTTCACTTTGTTGCCATATTTGTTTTCATCGTCGGTTAATCCCTTTACCTCAAAATCATTATTGGGAGACAAACGAGTTTCTCCCGTGATCATCGCATATCTGGCAGGCATAAAGTTTTTCTTATCTTCTGGTTCTTTCATTGTTCTAACATCGACAACGTCGGTTGGTTTATGTTTAAAAAGCGGTTTTGCACCCTGACCATATCTAGTAAATCCCATTTCCTCCAGGGCGAGAGCCATAGGGATTAATCCACTATCAATATATTGTGAATAAATGAGGATCACGCCTTCCGATACTTTTCCGGATTCTGGACTCACAATTTGATCCAAAATGCATTTGATTTTAGAACTATATTTTCCAATTAAATCTCGTGAAAATATTTTACCGTATTTATCTAGAGTGGTTTTTTTATATTCAAACTCACCTTTCGATGGCGGCGATTTTTCATCCACGAAATTCATCATTCTTTCTAGACCGACTTTTCCGGTTAATTGATGCGGATCTATAGAAGAGTGTCCTTTTCTAGAAGAACTTGAATGATCCTTACCACTTCCACCAATCATTTTTACATTGTCGTTGTCCGCGTCTTCTTCTGTTTCACTCGATACGTCATCGATCAACGAAATATCGTTTTCGTTGATAGCATCATTTGATTCTTTTATATCATCTGTTATGGATTCGGAAAAACTAGGCGAGAAATCTTCTGATAAATTTTCTTCTGGAATATCATCTAGCACTTCTTTTAATCCTTGGACAGGATAAGAAATAATGAGTGATTCTAAAGGAATTTGTAATAATGTGTAACCAAATGACTCCATATTTTCAAAACTAGGCATATCCCTTATTTGACCAGTTTTGGTAGTAATCGAAAATTTCTTATTTCTTAAATTATAAATAATATATTTATAGGCACAATATTGACAACTGCCACAGTTATTACAGCCGCCTATTTTGGTTAAATATAAACTCAAAACTCTTTTTTTATCTTCGTGTTTTATTTTTTTCAGATTCATTTGATAAGAAGGGTACTTGATGAATGGAAACGTGTCTTCCTTTGCAAATTCACTTGGATAAACTCTATAAGGAAAGGTGTATGGGTTTTCACCGCGAACAAATGAGATGTAACCCGTAGCCTTTCTAATCAACATTTCTTCACCTGTTTTCTTAAAATTTCCGTTTTTATCGAAAATATCCTTCGCTTCAATTCTACCTCTTCTATCATTGGTATTCATCAAATTGAGTAACCAAACGATCTCTTTATAAGTATTGTACATTGGGGTGGCGGATAAAAGTAAGAAACGCATATTTTTCGCCGATTTAACCAGTAATTCTAAATTGATGGCAACTTTTTTATTCTCATTGTCGTCTGTTTTACGAATGTTATGCACTTCATCAATCACAATAAGACGATTGTCGAATTCATTTTGCAAACGCTTAATAATTCTACTGTTTAGCTCAATTTTTACATCTTTTAGCATTTGGATTTTCGTTTTTTGTTTTTCTTTTGTTTTGTCACCTTTTGTTTTCTCGCCTTTTGTTTTGTCACTTTTTTTGTCGATGTTCTTTTTGAAACCTTGTTTTTGTACTTCTTCGTCGTAGTTCATTGTTTTAATTATATAATTGGCAAATTGGACATATCCGAGGAAAATATAATAGGTGTTAATGATGTTTTTAATTTGACTAACTACCTTTTCTTTGGACATACCCTTCATACTCATCGGATTTATTTCTTTTAATAACTTGTTTCCCGTACACGATCGAATATTCCATAATCCGTCTACTAGGGTCAGCTTTCTCTCGTCAAATAGCTGTAATTTAAAATTATCTTGGACATTTTCGGATGCAACAATAATGATTCTTTTTGTGATGCCCATTTGTTTCATATAGTCGCGCATCTCTTCGCACACGCCAATTGCA
>JACCDO011700164.1_pt1 | contig 15042 bp, 19 predicted proteins | sample 7446101 | NCBI WGS metagenome assembly JACCDO01 (sample SAMN15323440, study PRJNA562643) | freshwater metagenome | isolation source: river surface water | place: USA:Blue River Watershed | collected 2017-08-16
AAAGTGGTAGGGGTAAAAGGTTTAGTGCTAAAACATATTTTACACAAGATGAGGATAGGAATATAGAGTCAGAGATAGATGATGAATATATCTATTCATGGAGGAGGGATATAAGGAGGTTTAATCCTGTGATCAAGATAACATCTAAGGGTGTGAATCGGTTAGGACATACAGCACCATATCCTAAAGATATACCTGAATTTGCAACTCGTATGTTTACATATAAAGGAGAAGTGGTGTTAGACCCATTTTCAGGTTTAGGTACATCATTAAGAACAGCTTGTTATTTAGGTCGGGTAGGGATAGGAATAGAGAGAGATGAGAGTATAAAAGAGAATGTATATGAATTTGTAGGCAAGTCGGAGTTATTTTCTGAGAATGATTTAAGTGAGTATAGTTATAAGAATGAAACTACAAACCATAAGCTGATTTAGTGGCATTATAATTATTTAAAATAGTAGATGCACTAATAGCATCATTCCATATATGAAAAGCACCTAATCTAAAAGTACCATCAGCACCACTACCCATATTAGTACCAGATCGATAGCCTATATTGTAATAGTAACCCGTACCGGCAACCCCATTATTATAGGGAGTCTGTCTATTGTTTTTAGAAAGAGTACCTGCAGGCTGTCCATCTATATAACCAGCTAATGTTGAACCATCATAAGTAAAGCCAACATAATGCCAAGCATTTGTAGTGATGGTTAATGTAGAAAGTAAAGTACCTGAACCTGTACCTGCTGTATAGGGCCAGACACCAAATCGTACTTTATTTCCACTTACTAATTCTATTTGTGTATCGTACCAACCATTAGGAGCTAAATCAGGAGTTGTTGATCCTTGTTCCGATAAAACAGCACCAATAGAAGTAGATGGATTTATCCATATAAAAAGAGAAAGAGTAACACCTGTATTAGCTGGGGATAAATAAGGATTTAAACTTGTGCTTGTAGTGAGATAACGATCACTTCTATTGTCAAAAGAAAAATAATTTGGTGATCCACTCACATAAGATAAAGGACCCACAACAGTTCCATTATTCGTACCATCGAGGTCTGTGATAGTAGTTCCACTGCCATTATATGAAGAGGAATTTTGAAAATCCCAATAGGTAACCATACTCTCACCTGATATAAAAACAGGTGTTGAGGATGGTTTAATTATTCCGTGAGTAGCTATTAACAATTTCTATGCCTTTATAAATTTATCTATATAAAGAGCATCTAATATTTAAAAATTAAATTATCCGTGAATTTCACTAACACAAGACAATAAAGCTTCATGAACATCTTGGAAATCACCAGCACCAACTGATGTTGTTTTCTTTTGATTGTAAGGTCCTGTTACAACAATTTTAAGAAATTCGTTTGCAAAAAGAATCTTAACAGAAGCATCTACAGCATAAATAGTACCAATAATATTTAAACCCATAAGTTTAAATTTACCACCTGATTCTTCCCAAGCTTCTTCAAGGAAGTTCTTGAGTTCCATCATGTATTCTTCTTCTGGTGAATACATAGCTTTCTTTACAGATGCTTTTCTTGATAAATTAGCTTCAAGTCTAGCAATACGAGCTTCGAGTAAAGCAATCTTTGAATTAAACAAGGCAAGGGGGGTTGAGGTCATAGGTTTTCTCCTGTTTTTGTTATATATATCTCTCTCTGTTTATAAATAAATTATTTTAATCTATCTACATTCTTTTCAACTTTATCAATCATAACTACAGTATCGTGAACCTCTTGAATGTTTTTACCGATAGTGTTAGCTATAGCAACTCTTACAGTATCTCTCATTTGAGAGAAAGCTGGGAGGTCAAGTGCCATTTGATTAGCTTCTTCTAAAAGAGCTTGTGCTTCTTCAACTTTAGCCTTAACTTCATTTAATTTAAGAACGAAAATATTAGGCATAAATGATGATTTACGAGAATACATGATAAAATCCTTTTTAATGTTGTTTCATTTATGTGAGCATATAAATGAAAAATTAAGGTATAATAAAGATATATAAAAAAATAGGGTGTTATCTACATGAAATCTGAAGGTTCTATTAGACATAAACTAAAACAAGTGAAATATCGTATAGTTCAAAAAGCTATACGAAATGGTTTATCTCGTAAACCATGTAATTGCACTCACTCAGGATTAGTAAAGGGTGTAAGTGGTGATGATTTATTTTATGTGTGTTTACTTGATGCTGATCGACCTAAAGAGTGGGAAGGTATGATATGTGATCAATCCGTCCCACCTAACTGTCCTTTCTTTAAACCACATAAATCAAAAGAAGAGATAGAATCAGAAATAGATGATTTACTAGCAAGTGGTGATATGGGAGCTATTGCAAGTCAATATCCAGATATATCTGCTTTATTATGGGTATTAGGTGGTATAGATGAAATAGAAGAAACAAAGGAAGAAGATAAAGATGAATAATGTACCTTTTGAAGTGATTAAAATAGAAAATAAGAAAGCACCTTTATTTTTAGAAGTGCCTGTGCCACCACATTGCACTCCTATATTAGTAGGACATTCTAAATCAAATCAGCTTAAATGGACTGATAAGCCTAATGCACAAGGTAGGGTGATGACATGGGGTTTGAAGCTACCTATTGAACAAGTGTCTCAATTATGTATAGATGCTATAAAAAATAAGGGTATAAGTGAGGGCTGGGAATTAGAATATAATGATGAAAATGAGGCAAAAATAACAATGAAAGAAGTGGGAATTGAGAATGTAAAGAGAATGAATAATCTTTTAATTCCCTCAGACCACGACATTCTCGGGACTTTAGTAGTATTTGAGGATATGGTATATCCTGTGATACACAATGCAATAAGAGCTATAAGTTTTATAGGATAAAAAAATATATAAAAAAGCATATCCACACTTTAAAAATACATATAAGATATAAATGTCGATAGTGCAATGTGCCTTGAATGAAAAATTCTAAAGCCTTAAGCATAAGACATAGTTTTTAACAAACACATAGGAGAAACTCAGATGAGTATTTCTACATTTACACTCGGTGGTTCAGCACCAATCTTGTCCTCAGGTAAATCTCGTTGGAAACCACAAAAAGGCAAGTATCGTATCAGTTTCGTTGCTCTTCCAGGTCTCGAAAATGGCACTCCTGATTTCAATGCTCAAGCACCTCTTTTCAAGGGTGGTCGTAGATTGTATAACAAGGATATCGGTTATTTCTTAGATAACGGTCCTGAATTTCAAAAGTTTGCCACCGAACCATCAAAGGTAGCTATCGCAACAGTGATTATTCTCTGGCCCGTAGATAATGCAACAGGTAAAGTTGATGCAAGTCGTTTAGCATCAGGCAACTTCGAAGTAAAGACTTGGACACTTTCTCTTGAAAAGTATAAGCAACTTGAAACAACTAATAGTGAGTTCCCACTTACTAAGCATGATGTTCTCGCTGATGTTACTGATCCTACATTCCACAAGATGTCTTTCTCACCTGCTCGTGAAAACTTACTCGCAAGTGTAAAAGAAAAGAACCCATCACTCTTTAATGATATTATCGCTGTATCCAGAGATTTATATGCTCGTTTACAAGATGATATTGCACAAGACTTGACCATTGATCAACTCAGAGATAAGTTGGCAGGTAAAAATGGTGGAAGCCCTGTTGCAGGTATGCCTAATACTGCAAGTTCATTCTCTAATGTAGATGATGTCTTGAGTGGTGTGCTTGATGACCTCTAAGATCTCATAATAGAGATATCCTTGTTGGTTGATTGTTTGTAAGAAACCCCCTAAGAAATTAGGGGGTTTTTTATTTTATCTATATTTCAATCTTCTTTAAGAAACAAACCTTAAGGAGAATTGAAAATGATTAGCTTCGTAAATACAAATAAAACAGCTAGTATTGACTCAGTATTAGAAGAATCAAATATCAGAGATTTAGTTCATGTTAAACAAGCTAAAGTGTCCTCTTTAGTAGATGGTGCAAGAGTATATGCCCACCATAATAATGGTTTAATCATACCTGGTAATTTACCACCACAAGGTACTAAAGGAACAGTTGTAGCAGTAAATACTATGAGTGGTAGAAAAACAGCTATGGATGGTCAAGTCTTTGTTAAATGGGATACTAACAATAAGATTACACAAGCACCTTTAACTAATGTAAGATTAGCAAGTAAAAGAGTAAGTAGCTTAGAAGGGTTTTATGTAGTAGCTGGAACTAATCTTGAAGGTGAATTAGTTCATAAATCAAGTAAAGATTTATGGAGTGTTAAATTAGGTGAAGATGGAAAGTATGATATTGAAAGAATGTTTGACGATAATGGCGAACCTTTAAAGGTTTAAGGGATGAAACCTCCCTCTGAGTTAAAAATATATTATGATATAGCTAAAAGAGAGAGAAGGGATTATATAAATTTTATAGGGGATGATATAAGACTTCATGATTATGATTTATGGTGTAAGTATAAGGGAAGAGATAAGAAAGACCCTTTTAATGATAAAATATTAATGGATTTATTCGAATATGAAGTAGATACCCTTACAGATGAAGAATTAGAGATGTATGGGTTTTTATGTGTATGTATAAATAGATTTAAAGATATAGATAAGATAGTAAATAGGTTAGGTCAATATCACTATATAAGTGAAATGATAGTTCTTAGAAGAGAGGATTTGCTAAAGCGAAGTAATTAACAACACAATCTTCTAATTCGAGAGGGATTCTACGACCTGTTTTAGAAAATCTTAAAGCAAATGCTTTATGGATATTTTTAATATCAGAGGGAGAGTATCCTTCTTCAGTGAGCATATCGATAAACTTTTGAGAGCCAGCCCATCGAGCTTGGTTAATAAGTTCATCTTCAGGAATAAGGGTTACATATTCAACCCATTCAGGAATAGTAGTAGGATTCATTTAAGAAAAACTCCGTATTAAGGTTTAAGAATTTCAGCAGAGAGGAAATCACCAAGACTAATAGCAATTTCTGATTCAAGTTGCTTACTATTTTCTTCTTCGATTAAAGAATCCCATACATTATTTAGTAAAGGATCATTATCAAATTCAGTTAAGAAAGAAGCACCGATACTTGCTTTTTTAGAGACAACGGTATCAACATCCTTAGTGTATTGGATTCTTTCTTGTAAATCAGGAGAACTCTTCAATTTAACAGCAAGTGTTTCAAGTTCTTTCTTGAATTTAGGTGCAACAGCACCTACCATCTTTAACAAGACATCTGCCATATTAGGTTGAGAGATAACAACTTTTTTAAGGTCTTTAAGATAGGTCTTAACAACATCAGGTTTAGGAGTTGAGATAAGAGTATCTAAAGAACCTGATAAGAAAGCTGCCCAACAGTTGCCACTAAGAGTATTGAAAGGAGAGGTAACTTTCTTAGTGAAAAATTCACTAGGATCAATACCTGATTCTTTAGCTTTCAACTTGAAGTATAACATCATAGGTTTAGTATCTTTGGGGTTATTTAAATCAAGACTTAAAGTTAAGGCTAATGGTGCAAGATTCCACATATCAGAACCTCTAAAATCTTTAGCATCAGTTTCTTTCAAGAATAATTCAGATAAGCCTAATTTAAAGACATCTGCTTTATTTCCACCTGCTTGTGCTACTAATTTAGAGAGAATCTCATTAATCTTTGAACCATATTTAGACATAATTTCAGGTTTATTAAGAGATACGAGCATAGATTGTGGGATAGGAGCATCAAAACCTAATTTAACATAAGGTGATACTTCTTCAGCTTTAGCATTAACAGTAATTGATTTAGCACCACTAGTAACAGCACCTTTAACCATAGATAATAAAGTAGATGCAAATAATTCAGGAGGGGCACACTTTTTAATTTCAAATTGATTAATATGAACAGATACTGGTGAAGTACCATCATGTTTAATCTTAACTTGTAATTTATCTAATAAGGTGTCATCTGAAGTAGGTTGACTAACAATAATATCATTACCTGATGAAATTACTTGAGGAGAGGTAAGTGATGTTTTATTAGTGTGGCTGTTTGCAACATTATAAATTTCACCTAAACCTGATAAGTCGAGAACATCTGAAGGACTTAAAGGTGTTTTAATATTCTTTAAAGATACTTTATCAAAACGAGAATCATCTAAAGGTGTATCATAGTAAAGAGGTGCTTTTTCTGCATTTTCTTGCATTTCTTGTAATTTAGCAACTTCTTCAGCTGTAGGTTTGATAGCTCTCATTAATAAACGAGCTGATGTACCGATACTCTTAGATGTATCTTTTTGAACTGCTTCAAAAGATTCAAGGAGTTTCAAGTTCATAGCATCTTTAATAATAGAACTAAAGAACTCTTGGTCTTTACCTTGTACTAAACCTTTAAGTTCATCTATAGAAACTTCAGGATGTTTAGCACCTTCAGCTTTTTGTTGTAAAGACAAACCTTGAAGATAATTATATAACATAGTATAATCATCTTTATATTTAACAATAGCTGGTTTTAAAGTACCATCTTTATTAGTAATAAGAGATTGCCATTTAGAAGATAAAGATCCGAAGTTACCTGCTGATACTAAATTAGTAACTTCTTCTAAGTTTTCAGAATCTTCAGAAGCATAAACTAAGTCTAAGAAAATTTCATCAACTTGTTCTTTTTGACCTGTACGATAAGCACGAGCAGTTCTTTGTTTAATTTCTTCAGAAGACCAACCGTTACGATCTAAGTGAACTACAGAGGTGAAAGGTTGGAAATTGAAACCACGAGCAAAAGGTTTAGTACAAGTCATAGTACTGAAGTAAGGCATATTTTCAAGCACTACTTTTTTAAGAACATCTTGTGCCCACTTGGTCTTTTCTTCTTCTTTTTCTAAATCTCTCTTAGAATCATCATCTTCCTCAGAATTAACTTTAACAGGAGCAGCTTTTTTACCTAAAGGTCTCTTTTTAATTTCTTCTAGGTAATCTTGGATTTTAGCTGCACTTGAGAAACTTCTAGCTAATACACCTGCTTCATAAATATCAATTTTATTAATTAAGCAAACAACATGGAGGTTAGGAAGATTCATAGACATTTCTACAGCATTCTTTACTGCTAACATATTGTCATCGGTGAAGAACAATACCTTTTTACCACTAATGACTTTTTCTTTAGCAATTTTAGAAGCAGCTTCTATTTTGGGATTTTCTTTCTTTAAAGCTTCAATTTCTTTAGGAGTAAGACCCTTTAAATATTCAGCTGGCATTCTTCCTAATGCTTTAGCAGGATTAGAACTAAGATCATGCAATAACTTAATTTGTCTACCTAAAGAACCTTGTGCAAAGTCTTTAAGTTTTTCTCTTTTAAGTGCAGCACTTTCATAAATATCTTTACCTGTAGCTCTTTCCTCAATAGAACCTTTATAGACTTTCAACATAGCTTGAAGATTTTCAGATACTTTTTTAGATACTTCTGAATAAACTTTCTTCAAACTATTTGACATCACAACACCTTTATTAACTGTTTTAGGTTTAAGGAGTTGTGGTTGACCTACATCTACATAATTCACTTCTTGCTTATCAGCAAAGTAAGCATTAGTTCTAACCCAAGTATCAAATTCACCTTTAACTTCAGGTTTAATACCTACAAAACGACCACCAATCATATTAGCATATCTACGAACAAATTTATTTTGTTCAGCAGGACTTGTAATATCAATACCCTTTGTTAAAGCTACAAACTTAAACAAATCGGTTGGGTCTTTTTCAATAGCAGAACCTGTTAAAAGAATCTTTCTAGGATGTTTAAATCCAGAAATAGCTTTTGCTCTATCACCTTTAACAGCTAAGTTAATTTCATCAAAGAAGATAGCATAATAACCACCATAAGTAGCTTGACCACCTGCAAAGTCCCATTCACCAGGACCTTTCTTAAAATTAGATAAAAATTCTTCATAAGAAATCTCATCTACACGAGCACCTATTTCTTCTGGGGATACACAGAATCTATCAATAGATTCTCTCTTTAAGTTACCTCTTAATGCTTTAGGTTCTACAAATAAGAATCTACGAACATCATTACCTTCTCTTTGTTTAGATAAGAGAATAGCAGCTGTAGCTAATGTAGTTTTACCAACACCTGTATCAAGTGCCATTAAACCTGTAAAGCTATTTGCATCAAGCCAAGCAAGTGCTTCCATTTGCTTATTATTTAATGCCATAGGAATTTCTGTATTAAAGGGGTTCTTTGCAACAAAACCTTTAATACGATCTGCCCCATATAACTTCACATTTTCTTTCTTTAAAGCATATTCTTTTCTTAACAAGTCTTCATAATAATCTTTAATTAATACACTTGCACTATGTGAAACTACACATGAACCTAAAGCTGTTCTTACTGCTTCATATGATGTTAAAGAGAATGTCCAAAATTGACGATTTGTATCAGGAATCATTTGAACATCTGACATCTTCTTAGCTAAAGTGACCATAGCATCACGCTCAGCCTTGAATTTATTAGCTTCAAGACCACTCATGTATGGAATACCTAAGTATAATCTACAGAACAATAATCTTTCTGACTTATCTTTACTATTACAAGCAGCATCCTGTGATAAAGTGATATATGGTTCTTGTAAATTTTCAATCTTTAAACTACCATCAGCAGCTAATGATTCATACTTGTTAATTCTACCCTTAAGATTAAAGGTATAAGAACTACCCTCAACCATACGACCTTCAATATTAACAAGATCATCTAAAAAGAAACCACGATATTTACCTGAGGTAACTACAATTCTCTCACGACCAAGTGAATCCTTAATCATTTGAGTTTCTACATTTCTCTTTAATGAATATCTAGTAAACTTATTATCTCTATCAACATCTGTAATTTCACGAGTTGTCAATTTACCATAAGCATGAGTCATAGCTTCTTCATCTAAACGAGAAACGGTATGTGCAATTTCACTTGTTTTAGTGCCTTGACCACGAATACCAGGTTTAGCTTCAATATAGTTATATGTGATCTTAGTATTTAAGAAAGTACCTAATTCACGACCATCAGCAGAAACAAACTTCTTTTGAAACACTTTTGAAACTCTACCAGTTACTGGATCTGTTTCTTCAACATAAGTAGGTTCTAATGAAGGATTGTGAACTAATGATCTTAAAGCATTATACTTTCTATTAAACTTAACAGCGTGTTCTTGAAGTTCTTTCATATTTTCAAAAACAATAGGATTATTTTCTTCATCCACAAAATAATCACAATAAAGCTTTTTAATCTTAGCTTGAACTTTTTGTTTTCCTGTTTCAGGATCTACAATAGTTTCAGTTTCACTAGCATCACTGCCTGTGATAAGCATATAAGGACCAAATCTTAAACGACCTACTTTTAAACCATCATCAGTAAAAGTCTTCTTGATTTTAGCTTCTTGAATTTGAACCATTTTACGATTAAATTCAATTTGATCAGCTACATCTTGACTAGAAACAGCTTGAACTAATTCAGGTTTAGAAATAACTGAGAATTGTAAATAATAAAGTTTAGTGACTTTATTATACTTTTCTTCTGTTGCTGCTGGTAATCCAATAGCACTACAAACTACTTGAATCATTTCAGCAAGCTGTTTTACAGTCTTCTTATAAAAAGATTGTACTACTAAGTCATCCCACATATCATGAATTGCAGAAATAGAAGGATTTGCCCCTTCTTTATTTGCTTTAAAGAAAGCATTTAATTCTGTCTTAAGTTTCATATCAATTTTTTTGATATCATCCACTATATCTGAATGAATTTCAAAAAACTTTGTACCCTGAGGCATCTTGTTCTTAGGGTTTTCCATTACTTCTAAAATAAACTTAACTGATGCAATATAGTCAGGTGTTAAATTAAAAATAACTTTTTCACCACGAATAGCTCTTTCAACTTTATCCATAAGAAAGTCATCTATAGCTATCAAGATTTGATACAATCTTAAGATGCCATAAGATTTCTTCATTCTAGCGAAAGCACCACCATATTGACGATAAAATGCCCCTTTATAAGGGTTTAGGATTTTATTGGTCAAAAATTCACTACTAGATGCTTTAAGATCAATAGCAGGACTATCCATACTTTTCTCCTTTATATAGGTTTTTAATTATGTCTTAATCATTAAGAGATTATTGTTTTTTACCACCTAATCTTACCCACTCATGCTTTATACCATCACCTTTACATAAAGGTGAATCTTCTTTACACCAATAAACTCTCTCCTCACCTTTTCTCTTTTTAAGAAATTCTTCAGCTTGTTGAGCAGTTGATCTATCATTATAAGGACCGTATGCTGCACGAGGAGACCAGGGTCTATATTCAGTAGTATATCTAGCACCACCTACTATCTCACCATTATGTTGTCTTAACCTACGGTATAAATCTTTTGTACATCCTACATAGATAATACCTGGTAAAACTTTACCTGTTCTAGGACAAGTTCTTTTCTTTATGGATTGTATTGCATAAACCCACCACATAATATTTACCTCTTTTTAGGGATTGTATATAAAAGAGGTTGTATATAAATGAATTAAATTTCAGTTGCTTGACCAAAAGCAACAGATGTTGTCCCTCTTAAATAAATCTCTTCACCATCATGTGAATCTAAAAATTCAGCTACACCATCAGATAAAATAGCATTTTGAGCTGCACCTTTAGTATCAATAGTCATCCAACTTGGTAACTGATCTAAAGTACCTGTTAGACCTTCCCAATAACCAGATGGGTTTTCTGTCAATTCTTGTGCAATCTTACTAGCAATATTGCCTACTAGTAATTCACGAGCTTCTTTCTTTAATTGAGCAAAAGCTAATTCAAGTTCCTTTAAAGCTACTTCATCTTCACTTGAAATTGATAATTCTTGTAACTCATTTTGTGTATCTTGAAAATCTTCAATAAATTCTTGAATTTCTGTATCTTCTTCAGCATATGTAGCTGATAACTCAGCTATCATTTCTTCAGGTGATAATTCTTTTACAATTTCTAAAGCATCCTCTTGAGAGATTCTCTTGATGTCAGAACTAGCAACACTAAAGTATTGACTTAACCAATTCATATCAAAAAGATGTGGTGCTTCTTCAATCTTGCTTTGAACAAACTCAAGTGCTGAGGCTTCAGCATCTGAGAATGTTTCAAATACTAACCATTGTGATTCACCATTTGGTGCAGTTCCTTGTGCCATTGTTACAACAATAGAATTAGGATACTTACCATCTTTAAAACATCTTCCCTTACTGTCTTTCATAAGATGTTCTGTAGTACAACCAATTTGTTGACATAAAGCAGTGATAGCTTTATCTTTCCATGAGAGTTCTTCTTTAGCTGCTATCTTAGAAATATATGTACTAGCAATCTTTTTAGCTAATAATGACATAGGTTTTCTCCATTTAAAAAAATTTAGTTTATCTACTCTATAAACTATATATAAATAATAAACAAATTCTTATTTACCACCCTTAAATTTCTTTAAAAAAGCATCTATAAACCCAATGCTTAAAAATACTAACATCACTAAAGGAAAAGTTTTACTCAGAAATAAAATGATACAAAACACAAAAAAAGAGAATGCCACAAAAATGACTTTACTCTCTAACTCTAATAATTCTTCTGTTATCACTTTAGGTGTCATTAAAAGTAAATAACATATATATATAAGTATATCTATATGAAAGACATCCATTTTATCGGTTATCCCCACTACCTTGAATTACATTTCTTTGTAAACGATCAAGTAATTTACTCATATTGTAAGAAGCTACATCATCTAAACTAATCCCTAATTCATCTGATAAACGAGCCAAATACCATAAAACATCACCTAATTCAGATTTAAGGTCAGCCTTAAAAGCATCATCAATAGGTCTATTATCTCTAATAACCTTCTTTACCTTATTTGCAATTTCACCAGCCTCACCTACTAAACCTAAAGTGCAGTAGTTAATCCCTTGTTCTTTAGGATATTTAGCTGTCTGTGCTGTCTGTTGTTGGTAATCATTAAAATTCATTTTTTGAATCCTTTTTTGAAAAGTGTTTTTTCTACTATACCAATAGGGTACGCATTGTATCTTACATTATATTTTTTTTAAGATAAAAATGTATGCGTACCCATCCCTTATTTATCTATCTATTTATATACTCTTAGTATGGAGCTTATCATGATAGAAAAACAAATAGACCATAACGAAATTATCTCTATATGTGCAGGTGCAGGCTATATAGCCACCCAAATAGCACACTCCTATCATTTTTCTTATCCTAAAATATTCTCTTCTTGCAGTGCCCTATTTGTTTTATGGCTTATATATGATCCTATAAAACCTACCACAAGTGAATGGATACTAGCTAGTATCACAGGTTTCTTTAGCACTCTTATTGTAGATATGATTCAAAAACCTAATAACCTTATTATCAATAAGCTAGATGCTATCCTTACGGAAATAAAAAAATGAGAATAGAAGAACGAACACTAGCTATTGTCTTACTTGATATTATAGGTAGCACTTCTTTTGTCCAAAGAGCAGGTGATGCTAAAGCTGCTATGGTCTTCCAAGTTCATGATCGTAGTGTCCGAGATTTGATTTTAAGATTTAACGGTCAAGAAATTGATAGATCAGACGGATTTCTTATCTACTTTGAAACTATCCAAGATGCCGTCAATTTTGGCTTGTATTACCAAATTAATGTACCCGAAAGAACTAAACTAAATTGTCGTATAGGTATTCATTGGTCAAGTATTGTGGTCGTTCACCAAGATGCCAAATATATTCAAGGAGGTGCTAAAAGAATGGAACTTGAAGGCATGGGTAAAAATATAGCAGCTAGAACTATGTCCCTATGTGGTAAAGGTCAAGTTTTACTCACTAAAGATGCTATGGACGAATTTAAAAAACAAGGTGTTAATAGCAACACTCCTAAAAGCACTAAATATAGCTTTGTAGGTACTTATAAATTTAAAGGTCTTAAACAATATTTAGGTATTTATGCTATAGGATTAGATAAAGATAGTTTAAGAACTCCTGAGGATAGTGAAAAAGCTAAACGAATGGGTGGGTTGAATGTCTTATCTATGAATGAAAAAGATGTTGCTTTCTATAATTATATCATTCAATTTGTAGGGTGGGTTTTTATCATAAGTTTCACTATTGTATTCATGTTTCTATTCTATCTATTTTTTGATCCTGTATTAAGAGAACAATTATTACTTATGGCAGGATTTATATACAAGGAGTAGTCCTATGATGAATAGTGATATGAATAGTGATAAAACTAAAGGGTGGTGGTTTAGTGTCTTTTTTATGGTGCTTGTAGTAGGTTTAATCCTATTCTTATCTTTCTTTAAAATTGTAGATGAAAATAGAGATATCCTGATTGGTGTTATCGGTGTTTTAACGGGTTCAATTTCATCTATGCTTACTATTGCTAGTGGGCGTAGTCCTGAAGAAATTGAAGAACTTAAAGCTAAACTTGAGCAAGCTAATGCTGATCGTGCATCTTTAATTGCTCGTCTAAGAGATGCCCAAATCCACTTACAGCTTAAATCTGATCAATTATTTGAGATACAGACAGCTTTAATTGAGAAACTCAGTATTTTTCAGAATGAGAATGTGATTAAGACAAAGAAAGAATCCCAAGTGCATTTACATGATAAAATAGAACAGTATATGCCTAAAGTGGAAGAAGATTAATTTTTTTTTATTTATATAAGATTTGTCTATGAATATATAACCTCTAAAGGATGAAACACCATGTTTAATTCAAAGATCGCTTCTCTTGAAGCTCGTATTGCTAGATTAGAATCTAGCATGACCAAAAAAGCATCTCTTTCCGGTAATACCCCTATTCAAATGATTGATGCTCGTACTAAAAAAGTAGAAACTGTGGATACCCTTTCATCTTTCTATGTAGCTAATGCAGAAGATGATGAAGTTATCGATGCTTTAAATCAATTAAAATCAGGTAAAGCTAGTCAAGTACCTGTCGCAACTGGTCAAGGTTTCTTTATCCTAAAGGTTGCAGGAGCAAATAAAAAAGCATTCCTCTCAGGCAACACTATTATTCAAATGATTGACCCAATCACTAAAAGAATTGAAGCTCAGGATACTCTTTCTTCTTTCTTCCTATCTAATTCAGATGATGAAGAGGTTACTGAAGCTTTAGTTCAATTAAGATCCGGTAAAGTTAGTGAACTTCAAGTAGCTACTGGACAAGGTTATTATATTCTAAGAGTCGCTAGACATATTGATTAAAAGATAATCAAAGAATCTCAAATATTATTCTTTAGTTAATATTGCTATAATGTCCTCATAAGGTCTAGGATAAACATTTGATAATTCCCTTAATTTAGATAACATATCAATTCTTTTACTATCCCATTCTTTAAATGCTTTTTCTAATGTAGCTACACTAGCATGATACTCATCTATAAGAGCTAATATCTCAGTATCGGTGTTTTTAAGTGGTGGTATGCTATAAGGAGCGACTCGTCTTCTATTTGCACCACTCCCTTGAAAAAACACAGTATCCTCTAAATTTTTTATAGGTTTAATTTCTAGTGATGGTTCTGTGATATATGAATATGTAGTCCAAGCATCAAGTTCTTTTTGAGTTTTCAGTTCAATTATTTTAGGTTTTCTCATGTGTCTATATCCTTGTGAAATACAAGAATATTATACACCTTTTGATGTAGAGATAATAAAATCTTTAATGCCTTGTAGATCAGAATATTTAAAAGTTTCTGATTTGACTACTATCGCTTTACCTAAATCATAATCTTCATCTTTTACTAAATCTTCTTTTTTCCATACATGATATTCAACAACCAATAAGCCATCTTTCTCACATAATAAATATGTAGGTTCATCATATTCTTCTGACACATAAAAGGTTTTAGGTTTAGATAAAACAGAACCATCACCACCAAATTTAACTGATTGAAATAAAAGATCAGATAGCTTTGTTTCAATGAAAGCTAAGATTTTATCTTCCACAGGAACAACATCATAAGGCTTTACTACTTCAGATTCAATAATTTGATCTTTGAGTGCATTAACGATGTTATCTC